>OGYG01000446.1_pt1 | contig 42620 bp, 39 predicted proteins | sample 1576481 | NCBI WGS metagenome assembly OGYG01 (sample SAMEA3541497, study PRJEB24748) | human gut metagenome | biome: human gut; feature: human-associated habitat; material: faeces | place: China | collected 2012 | reverse complement strand
TAACAAGGGCTTATAGCCCTAGAGCAAACCACCCGTTGGACGGGTGGTCATGATTATAATCATAACTTTTATTCACTGCTATAACCTCATTTGTTTTTCCTTTCTATGAAAAATCATTTTCACTGCTGCTAAATTTCTTATATTATACCATTCATCAAAAAATACGTCACTATTTTCTCCCATTTGTCATGAATATTTTTCAACTTATTTTCGCATAGAAAAATGTTCCGCCTTTTCTTTGTTGGGCAAAATGTATAAAAAATATAGGATTTTAAATGAAATAGAGAAGAAAAACTACAAAAGTAAATGACTTTATGGAAAAGCTGTGCTAGAATAAATCCATTAGAGTTTATTTTAAGGAAGCAGAGGACATGATTCAGAGACAGAAAATGGGAAAAGAGAAAAAACGAAAAACACTCAGCCAGGAATTTACACTTCTGACAGTAGTGACTTCTGTAGGGACACTGTTCCTCTTGGGAGTTGTTCTGATCAGTGTATTTTCTTTTTTATTTTTACAAAATGCAAAAGAAGATATGCAATATGTCCTGGACAGTACAAACGAGCAGATCCAAAGCCACATCCAGTTTATTTCAGATGGCGCAGTTTCTATCCGTCATAATCCATTATTGGAAGCATTTTTAAAAAATGAATCTTATGATCAGGAAAATGCGGAAAAACAGCTTGGATATATGATGGAACTTTTTTCGGCGGGAAACCTGGCAGAGCAAACCCCATTCGTTGAAAGTGTACATTTATTTAACAAAGTGGGGAAGGAACTTGACAGACGCTATTATCCGCTGACTGTTTTGGCAGCAAAGGAGGAGAAAGAAATTTGTCAGCACATTTTAACAGAGTTTTATGAAGAAAATTGTCGATATCAAAGTTATATCCGAAATGGCAAGTGGTATCTCTGTTTTACAATATATGATGAAAGTATGAACAACGTAGGAATCTGCATGGTGCAAATAGAGAGAGAGGCGATAAAAGAGATTTTTTCGGCAGTGGAAGGGTACCAGGACTGGGGATGGGAAATCGGAGGAAACGATGAAATTTTGTTTTCGGACGGAAGAAAAATAGAGGGCGATAATCTGGTATACAGCAGTGCTGACGGCGAATTTGATATCCAGATTTCTTCGGTAGTCGGGAAAGAAAATCTCTATGTCGTTCTTCGTCCAACATTGTTTGCGTTTTTATTCATCCTTCTTCTGGCACTTGTCCTGGCAGCCGCTCTTGCATTTGTTTCTGGGTATCGATTGTCAAAACCATTGAAGAAAGTAAGAGAAAGTATGCATGAATTTGGGGAGGAACAATTTGATATTCGAATGGATGATTTTCAGATTCAGGAGTTCCATGATATATCTGTAGTATTTAATGAGATGGCGGATAAGATCCAGCATTTGATACTTGAAGTGTATGAGAAAGAACTTACCGCAACGAGACTTCAAGTAAAGTATCTCCAGGCACAGATCACACCGCATTTTCAGTTTAACATCCTTTCCATGCTGAGTCTGAAGGCAAAATTGGCAGGGAATGAAGAACTGTATCAATGTCTGCGGGCATTCTCTGAATTGGTGAGAGGAAAAATTTTCCGAAAAAAGGAGATTATGATTCCAGTGGCAGAGGAACTGGAGTTAGTGGAATTTTATCTATATCTTCAAAATAGTAGATTTCAGGACAAGATCACTTATGAGATTATCTGTCCGGAAGAAAAAGTCAAAGAAAATCTGATTCCGAGACTTTTGATCGAGCCGCTTGTGGAAAATGCGGTATCGCACGGTCTGGAACCAAAACAGGGCAGTGGAAAGGTGCAGGTAATACTTTATGAACAAAACAAGCGGCTTCATATTATTGTAGAAGATGATGGTGTAGGGTTTGAGGAAGAAGATATGGAAACGGTCTGGGAAAAAGAAGGGCATACACATACCGGACTGGAAAATACAAAGCGACTTCTTTATATTTTATATGGAGAAAACCACACATGGAAGGTGACAGGAAAAAAAGGAGAGGGAACGACTGTGGAGATTGTAATACCCTCGGAGAGGAGAGCGGATGATGTGGAACGTGATGGCAGCAGATGATGAGGCCTATATTCGGGAGGCACTGCAAAAATTAATTTCATGGGAAAAGATGGGATGCAGTCTTAAGTATGTAGCAGAAGATGGAAAGAAACTGATAGACAGAATGAAGGAGGAGAAACCAGATATTGTAATTACAGACATCCGAATGCCAGGAGCAGATGGATTGGCGGTTTGTCAGTATATCTATGAAACGTATCCGGAGACCCAGGTGATTATTTTGAGCGCCTATTCTGAGTTTGAGTATGCGAGAGCGGCGATCAAGTATGGGGTGTGTGAGTATGTGTTGAAAATTTCCGTCCTAGAGGAACTCCCGGGAGCAGTAGAAAAGGCGATACAAAATTTAGAAAAGTTGCAAAAAGAGTCTTTGTCAGTCAGTGGAGAGCTGGAGGAAAAGAAAGAGAATGATAGTCTCTATGATCAGATGCTTCGCTATATCGAGGAAAACTTGGAAAAGAAAATCACACTGGAGGAGATGGCGGAAGCGCTTCATGCCAATGGAAGCTACTTAAGTCGACTGTATAAAAATAAAAGGGGCATAAATCTCTTTGATGATATTTTGAGAAAGCGTGTAGAAAAGGCAAAAGAATACATGACTACAACAGACTGGAAAATATATCAGATTTCAGAGGCTGTTGGATTTGAGGATACCGGCTATTTTTCCCGTGTATTTAAACGATATACGCATATGTCGCCAAAAGAATTCAGAAATGTAGGAGGGGAGGAGCATGAGGAAAAGTAAGAGGATATTTATTATCTGTATGATAGGAGCAGTATTTTTTCTGTCAGGTTGCAGTGAAAGAAAGGAAAAGCAGGTGGAGATCACAGTGATGCATGGCTGGGGAAGCACGGAGATGGATCACAAAGAAATGCAGAAAATCTATTCCGATTTTCAGAAAAAGTATCCGGATATCTCTCTGAATCTGATTGCAATGCCGACAGGAAAAGAGATGGTAGAACGGGCAGAGGACAGAATTCTTGTGGGAGATCTTCCAGATGTGATTTTCTGTGGGGATGCAGGAAAGGAATCCTTGTACCAGTTTATGATAGAAAACGAACTGGCGCTGGATCTTATGCCATACATTAAGGAGGATAAAGAATTGTTGCACAGCATTGCCCCATCTAGTATGGAGTATTGGAAGACGAGGGATGGTAAGCTCTATACCGTCTCCGATGTCCTTATGCTTGGTGGAGGTTACTGGTACAATGAAGAGATTTTTCGTGAAGCTGGAATTACGTCTATTCCAGAGACATGGGAAGAATTTTATAGCGCATGTCAAAAGATTCAAACGTGGTCTGAGACATCAAACAAGGATGTGATGCCTCTTGGACCTACCGTGGAGGGATATCTCTATATCACAGATCAGATGCTTGCAAAGAATAGAGGGAGAGGGAGTGTTGCTATCAGTCAGAACAAGGTTCCAATGTCTCAGTCAGAAATCTGTACTGTGTTAGAGCAGCAGAAAGAGTTGTGGCATTATACAAAACCTTTAAGCAAGGAATACAGCTATCGGGATGAAACAGACCTGTTCAATGATGAAAAGCTTGCAATGTACATCAATGGAATTTGGGGAGCATTTATGATCGATGAGACTCTTCCGGTATCTTATGCGCTTCTTCCTTTTGGAGAAGGTGCAGAGATTGCCTGTGAATCCGCGGGGCTTGGATATCTTCTTGGAAATACAGAGAATGAAAAACGAATCGATGCAAGCATAAAATTTTTGAAGTATATGCTCAGCAAAGAGGTGCAAGAGAGAATCTTGCTGAAAACCGGACAGATGCCGGCAAATCCTCAGATTACAATCGAACAGTATAGCGAAAAAATGCCCCGGTTCTGCCAGGCGGCTACGGAAGTGAAACAGGCAGAAATAAAGATCCAAGTACCGGCAAATTTGTGGAACAGTGCACAGATGCATATATTCGAGGAATATTTGCCGGTGTTTTTTCAGGAGGAGATGAGTGGAGAAGTTTTTTTTCAATTACTAGAACGAAATAGTCAAAACAGACTAAAAAAGTAAATATAATCCATATAAAAAGTTAAAAAGTAAATATAGAACAAACTATTCGTAAAAATACTTTATTCAAAATGCACAGAAAAATGCTTAAAATAAGCACATAAATTAAATGAATGCACAAAACAAGGAGAATTTTAAACTGTGCGTGGAGGAGGAAGTAGGATGAAGAAAATGAAAGCAAGAGTAATCAGTACTGCATTGGCGGTAGCGATGGGAACAACGGCGCTTGCAGGATGTGGAGATTCCAAAGAAGCAAAAGGGACGGCAAAGGAGAAAAAAGAAAATGCAGAAGCTGTGTTGGAATTCTATCACGGATATTACCATGAGGAAAGTGAGTGGCCGGCGGCAAAAGTGATGCGTGATATTTATGAGGAATTTGCAAAAAGCCATGCAGACGGCAAAGTAAAGTTCAAACCAATTGCAGTTGAAAATCGGGATGACATCGTAAGTTCACAGGTTGCAGGAGGAAGTTTCCCAGATCTTGTAGATTGTGGAACAGCAGTGCCGCAGGCTGCAATTGCTCAGGAACTTGTGCTGGATATGAAACCTTACATCGATGAGAACAATCTGAAAGATGCGGTAGGACTGAACTATACACAGAATGATATAGACGGACATATTTATTCTGTACACGATCAGATGGAAAGCCGTGGAATGTGGTACAATCAGGAAATTTTAGATCAGGCAGGGGTAACGTTAGAAGACTTAAGTACTTGGGATGGCTATGAGGCTGCAATGGAGAAAGTCAGAGCACTCGGCGGTGATACATACGGATATGCAGCGGGTCAGGGATCCATCATCATGTTCAATGCAATGCTTGCATCTACGGAGGAAGGAAGAGAACTTTTGGAGTCAGAAATGACACAGGAGACAATCGAATCTAAGACGTTTCAAGAGGCATTTATGAGAGTGGCGAAGATGGATCAGGCAAATGGCTCCGATCACACCGTAGAAGATCTTGGAAATGTGATGGATGACTTTAACAAAAAAGGGACGATGGCAGTGCTTCCAAATGGTGTCTGGAATGCCAGTGGAATCGATGAAAGTATGGTAGAAAAGATTCAGCCGACAATCTTCCCTGAAAATGTAGCTTTGTCTTCAGCAGGATCTGGACTTACAATTTCCAGTGGACTGAGTGCGGAAGAAGAAAAACTTGCTTTGGAATTTATAAAATATATGACAAGCGAAGAAGTGCAGTCTAAGATCTTTACAGAAGTACAGGCAAATCCATGTAACACAACGTTAGACTTAAATAAACTTGCCGAAGAAAGTGGAAATGCAGCGACGATCAAACTCGCCGAAGCATGTACACTTGTCAATGATGCAGAATACATTGCAGAGGATCTGAACTATGTATGGGGATCAGATGTAAGAACATCCATGATCAATGCTTTAATGGAATGTGCGGTATCCGGAACAGATATCGACAGCCGGTTTGAACAGCTGCAAAAGGAACTGACAGCGCTTATCGGATAACGAATGTTTTGTAGAAAAGAGTTGTCGTAAAACGACAGCTCTTTTTCTTTGGCAGAACAGAAATCGTTCTTAAAAGGAGGTTTAAAAGATGAACAGACATAACAGACTTGGTTGGCGGAGGAAGGGATTCATTTTTGCATTTCTAGCTCCAACACTGATTGCTTTTGTTATTTTTTATTTGTACCCGATCGTGACAGTTTTTGTCACTTCCTTTTGCAAATGGGATTACACAAATATCAATGCACCGGAATTTTTTGGCATAAAAAATATGTGGGATAATTACAAATACATTTTTCATACTTATCCATATTTTTGGGAAGCGTTGAAAAATTCTTCTCTGTGGGCACTTTTGGGAGTTGCCATCCAGATCCCGATCGCTACATTGATTGCACTTGCATTTTCCAGAAAGATGAAAGGGGTAAAATTAATCCGGAATATTTACATTATCCCGAATATGATCTCAACAGCAGCTATGGGTATGATTTTCTTACAGCTATATAGTCCGCTTTATGGGGTGGTAAACCCGATTATCAAATTGTTCAACAAGGATTTTAAAGACAGCATTCTTCTGCTTGAAGGACCGGCATTCTGGGCAATGACAGCTGCATATATTTTCTTTACAGGTACGACAACACTGATGATTCTCGGAAATATTATGGCAGTTCCGGAAGAAGTAAGAGAAGCCGCCAGACTGGACGGCGCAAGTGGGTTAAAGCAGGATTGGTATATTACGATCCCGATGATCAAGGAAACACTGCGCATGGTATGTATTTTAGCGGCAACTGGCGGATTCTTACTTTACAATGAAGTATATTTTCTCACAAAGGGTGCAGCTGGTACTTACAGCATCAGCTATGTGATCCGGGAACTTGCCATTACAAGTCCTCGTACACAGTTTGGCCGTGCAAATACCGTTGCCGTTGTACAGATTCTGGCAGGAATGTTAATTATTGTCATCATAAATATGCTTTTTAATCTCACATGGAAAAGACCAACAAAAGGAGGAAAACGTTCATGAGAAAAAACGGACAGAAAGTATTAAAAAACCGAATGAAAAAAGACTCAAAAGCGACAAGAATCGTAACTGTTATCTGTCTGTGTTGGGCAGCATTTGTAGCGCTTGTTCCGCTTGTATGGCTTTTACTTTCCAGCTTCAAAAAAGATCCGATGGCACGCCCGGGATTTATGCTTCCGGAATCTATCTATCTGGAAGGATATATTTCTACCTTCCGTGATCTGCATGTGATGCGGTATTTCGGAAACAGTTTACTGATTTCTTTCGTATCAGTTGTGATCAGTATCGTGATGATCTCCATGTCTGCCTATGTTGTGGCAAGATTGGATTTTAAAGGGAAAAAGCTTGTAAATGTCATGCTGTATTCGACCATGTTTATTCCAGCTACTGCATTGACCTATCCGGTTTATAATCTGGTCAATAAATTGCATTTGTATGATACGAGAGGCGCCTTAATCTTGATTTATTCTTGCAGTGGTCTGGCAGTGAGTTTCTTTGTAATTAAAAATTACTATATGAATATTCCAAAGGAGATGGAAGATGCGGCAAGAATAGATGGATGCGGTTATGTGAAGACATGGCAGAAGGTTATTTTTCCGATGGCACGTCCGGGAATTATGACAGCAGGGGTTCTTGCCTTTTTAAATAACTGGAATGAATACTACTGGGCCTCTCTTGTGTTGATCGACCGCGAAAAACTGACAGTGCCGGCATTGTTATCTACATTTACAACATCATTCCGGACAAACTATAATGGGTTGTTCTCGGCAATGGTCGTGATCATCCTGCCGCCGGTTATCTTGTATTGTGTATTCAGCAAGTTTTTTGTGGAAGCACTTTCCGGAGGAGCAGTAAAAGGATAATCATACAGCATATGAAAAGAAGGAGAAGATAGAAATGAATCAGGAAATTAGAGAGAGAACAAAATGGTTTATGGATGCAAGATTTGGAATGTTCATCCATTGGGGACTTTATGCGATCCCTGCCTGCGGAGAGTGGGTTATGTCAGAGCGCGAGATGACGGTGAAAGAGTATGAAAAATATTTTGACCTGTTTGACCCGGTTGACTATGATCCAAAAGTGTGGGTGCGTCTTGCAAAGGAAGCAGGGATGAAATATGCGGTGCTGACGGCGAAACATCATGATGGATTTTGTCTGTTTGATTCTGCTCTGACAGACTATAAGTGTACGAACACAAAAGCAGGGAGAGATCTTGTGAGAGAGTTTGTGGATGCCTGTCGGGAAGAAGACATCAAAGTTGGTCTTTACTTTTCACTGATTGACTGGCATCATCCGGATTTTCCAAAGTACAAAGACCGCCAGCATCCGATGCGAAACTGTGAAGCATACAAAGATGAAAAAATTGATTTTGACCGTTATTTAGATTATATGCATGGACAAGTAAAAGAACTTGTGACGAATTATGGAAAGTTAGATCTACTCTGGTTTGACTTTTCCTACGATGATATGTGTGGGGAGAAATGGCGCGCTGAGGAGTTGATCCGCATGGTGAGAATGTATCAGCCGGATGTTATTATTGATAACCGTCTGGAAGGTTCCGGGGAAGATCATGGAAGTATTGCGACGGCGGAGCCTTCGATCTTCAGTGGTGATTTTGCAAGTCCGGAACAGATTATTCCGCCGGAGGGAATCCGGGATCAGGAGGGAGAGCTGATTCCATGGGAACTTTGTGCGACAATGAACAACCATTGGGGGTACTGCAATTTTGACCATACCTTTAAATCATCGCAGATGCTGATACGTAAGCTAGTAGAATGTACAAGCAAAGGCGGAAATATGATTTTGAATGTAGGACCGGATGCAAAAGGAAATATTCCTTGCGAGAGTGTCAGAATTTTAAAAGAGATTGGTGTATGGATGAAGAAAAACGGTGAAAGTATTTATGGAAATCCTATCTGCGAACGTCTGAAACCGGAATGGGGGAGATACACGCAAAAAGGCGATGTGATTTATGCACATGTATTTGAGGAAGCGCTGGGAGCCATGCCGCTTTACGGGATTACACCAGAGGAATTAGATGTCGTTTACTATCTGGCAGATGGAAGTGAGATGAATCGTGGAGAAGCATGGAATACCGTACAGTTTCAAGAATCAGCATTTGTTTCTTTTGGAGAAAATCCGGTATTTACTTATCCACTTCCAGATCAGACAGATACTGTTTTGAAAATTGTCCTGAAAAAGAAAGGAGCAGACAAAGACTCATGGGAAAAATAACAGCCATCCTAATTGGAGCAGGGCTCCGCGGAGGACATGTATACGCCTCCTATGCACTGGAACATCCAGATGAATTTCAAATTGTAGCAGTTGCAGAACCTGATATTGCGCGCAGAAAGCAGATAGCAGCACTTCATAAAATTCCAGAAGAAAATCAATATGAAAGTTATGAAAAGCTACTTCAGAAAGAATGTATGGCAGACTGTGCACTTGTCTGCACACAGGATCAGATGCATTATGAGCCAGTGACGATGGCTCTTCAAAGAGGGTATCATGTACTTTGTGAAAAGCCGATGTCGCCTAAAAAAGAAGAAATCATTCAAATGGGAATGCTTGCGGAAAAATATAATCGGGTGCTGGCAATCTGCCATGTGCTTCGTTATTCCTCTTTTTACACAAAACTGAAAGAATTACTTGATTCCGGGAAAATAGGGAAGTTAATGAGCATACAGGCGATGGAATCAGTCGGGTTCTGGCATCATGCACACAGCTTTGTGAGAGGAAACTGGAGAAATGCAAAAGAATCCAGCCCAATGATCCTGCAGAAGTGCTGCCATGATATGGATATTCTTCTGTGGCTTGCAAAAGCTCCATGCAAAAAAATCAGTTCTTTTGGGAAACTTACTTTTTTTAAAGAAGAAAATGCGCCTGCACATGCACCAAAGCAGTGCATGGATGGATGCCCGCATAGAGATCACTGTGCTTTTTATGCACCGAAGTTTTATTTGGAACATCCAAAGGCAGAGACAGACGGACTCGTCTATGCGGTGACTCCGACAAGTGACAAAGAATCAGTGCTCACGGCGCTGAAAACAGGACCGTACGGGCGCTGTGTGTTCCGCTGTGATAATACGGTAGTAGACCATCAGATCGTCAATATGGAATTTGAAAATGACGTGGAAGTTTCCTTTGTGATGAGTGCTTTTACAAAAGAATGTAAGCGCACAATCACGCTGATGGGAACAAATGGAGAAATACAAGGAGATATGGAGGAAGGAAGAATCCGTATTTTTGATTTTGTCAGTGGAAATACCGAGGAGATTTATTTACATACACCGTCCAAAGGACACAGCGGAAGTGACGAGAGAATGATGCACGATTTTGTCCAGCTTCTTGGAAATTCAGAAAATAGCGAGGTACCGACAGGTGCCGGAATTTCTGTAGACAGTCATCTGATGGCACTGGCAGCGGAGGAATCAAGGCTCAGTGGAGAGACGATCGACTTTGCAACCTATAAGAAGAATTTAATGGAGGAGGTACAACAATGAGCAGAAACAGAAGAATCGGCGCTTATCCGGTTATTGGGATTCGCCCAACGATAGATGGAAGAAGAGGGTATTTAAAAGTAAGAGAATCATTGGAAGAGCAGACCTGGAGCATGGCAAAAGCAGCTGCAACTCTTTTCCGTGAGAATCTCCGGTATGCAAATGGAGAGCCTATTCAAGTTGTTCTGGCTGATACAACAATTGGCGGTGTCGCAGAGGCGGCAGCCTGCCAGGATAAGTTCCGCCGGGAGGGGGTTGACATTACACTCACTGTGACACCATGTTGGTGTTATGGAGCCGAGACAATGGACATGGATCCGAAAACGATAAAAGCTATCTGGGGATTTAACGGGACAGAGCGACCAGGAGCAGTCTATCTGGCAAGTGTCCTTGCAACACACGCGCAGAAAGGTCTTCCAGCATTTGGGATCTATGGGCATGAAGTACAGCCGGCCTCCGCGCGAGAGATTCCTGAAGATGTCAAGGAGAAGCTTCTGCGATTTGGGAGAAGTGCAGTAGCAGTGGCATCTATGCGTGGAACTTCTTATTTGCAGATTGGATCTGTGACAATGGGAATTGGTGGCTCCATCATCGATGCTGCATTTTTGGAAGAGTATCTCGGTATGCGTATGGAATCTGTGGACGAAGTAGAACTGATCCGCCGCATGGAAGAAGGAATCTACGATGAAGAAGAATTTCAGAAGGCACTCAAATGGACAAAAGAACACTGCAAAGAAGGATTTGATAAAAATCCGGAAGCGGTACAAAAAACAAGAGAACAGAAAGACCAGGACTGGGAATTTGTTGTAAAAATGATGTGTATTATCAAAGACCTCATGAATGGAAATCCGAATCTTCCAGAAGGATGCGAGGAAGAACAGATGGGACACAATGCTTTGGCAGCAGGTTTTCAGGGACAGAGACAGTGGACAGATTTTTATCCAAACGGAGATTTTGCAGAGGCACTTTTAAATACCTCCTTTGACTGGGATGGACCGCGTGAGCCGTATATCCTTGCTACAGAAAATGATGTGTTAAACGGAATTGGAATGTTGTTTATGAAACTTTTGACAAATCGTGCACAGATTTTTGCAGATGTCAGAACTTACTGGAGCCCAGAGGCTGTATGGAAAGCAACAGGATATACCATGGGGGGAAAAGCTGCCAAAGCAGGCGGAATGATCCATCTGATCAACTCCGGCGCAGCATGTCTGGATGCCTGTGGAGAAGCGAAAGATGATTGTGGCAATGCAGTCATGAAGCCGTGGTATGAAGTGACTGAGGAAGATCAGAGACAGATTCTAGAAAATGTCACATGGAATCCTGCAGATTTTGGATACTTTCGCGGTGGTGGTTATTCTTCGAGATTTCTTACCAATGCAGAGATGCCAGTGACAATGGTTCGCCTGAATTTGATCAAAGGTCTTGGACCTGCGCTGCAGATTGCAGAGGGATGGACGATCCGACTGCCGGAGGAGGTATCAGACATTCTATGGAAGCGGACAGATTATACATGGCCGTGTACTTGGTTTGTTCCAAGAACCAATGACAGTCCGGCATTTCGGACCGCTTATGATGTGATGAACAATTGGGGAGCAAATCATGGGGCAATCAGCTATGGACATATCGGTGCCGATCTGATCACACTTTGTTCTATGTTAAGGATACCGGTATCTATGCACAATGTAGCAGAAGAGAACATTTTCCGTCCAGCTGCATGGAATGCGTTCGGAATGGATAAAGAAGGGCAGGACTATCGGGCATGTTCCGCTTATGGACCGCTTTATCGATAAAACTTCTGGAGTGCTCCAACGACTAAAAAGTAGAAAGAAGGATAGAAAATGGCAGAAAAGCACATGCTGGCGGCCGATTTTGGAGGTTCCAGCGGAAGAGTGGTAAAAGGCAATTTTGACGGAAACCAGATTTCTCTGGAAGAAATACATCGTTTTGCAAATGAACCGGTGACTTTGTGGGGCAAAGAGACTTCCGTGATGTGCTGGGATTTCCTCAGATTGTTCTGTGAACTGAAAAAAGGAATATTAAAAGCAGGAGGGAACACAGACAGCATCGGAATTGATACCTGGGGTGTCGATTATGGTCTGCTTGATCAAAGCGGACAACTTCTTACAAATCCAATCCATTATCGTGATCTGCGTACCAGCGGAATGCGAAGAGAAACTGCTGCACAGATAGAAGAGTCCTTTTTGTATGAAATTACAGGAAGCCAGTTTATGGAGATCAATACTTTCTATCAGCTTCTGGCGGAGAAAAAGATCCGAAAAGACCTGTTTGGTATGGCAGAGCAAGTTTTGTTTCTGCCGGATTTGTTCGGGTATTTTCTATCAGGAGAAAGGACTGCGGAATATTCGATTGCTTCCACTTCACAGCTTCTGGATGCGAGAGGAAAAAGCTGGTCAGAAGAAATCTTAAAAGCAGCAGGGATTTCAAGAAGACTGTTTCCAGATATCTCCATGCCTGGCACACCGCTTGGAATGCTCCGAAGAGAGCTGAGTCAGGAACTTGGTGTGAAGTCATTGAAGGTTATTACGGTGGCAGGTCACGATACGCAGAGTGCTATGGCGGCAATTCCGGCAGAAGAAGAGGATTTTCTGTTTTTGAGTTGTGGTACATGGTCATTATTTGGGACGGAGGTAAAGGAGCCGCTGATCAATGAGAAAGCATTTTCCTACGGAATGACAAATGAAGGCGGCTGTGAAAATAAAATTTCTTTTTTGAAAAATATTGTGGGATTGTGGATGATTCAGGAGAGCCGCAGGCAATGGATGCGGGAAGGACAGGCGTATTCCTTTGGAGAACTAGAGGACATGGCAAAATCTGCAAAACCGTTTTGCTGTCTGTTAGACCCGGATGCACCGATTTTTCTCCCGGAAGGAAATATGCCAAAAAGAATTCGAAGATTTTGTCAAGAGAGCGGACAGAACATTCCCGAAACACCGGGAGCAATTGTCAGAGGAATCGATGAGAGTCTTGCACTTTGTTACAGAAATGCAATGGAAGAAATTCAAGATTGTACGCAAAAAAAATATCGGGCGATCTATATGGTGGGTGGAGGGATCCAAAGCAATCTGCTCTGTCAGATGACGGCCAATGCCTGCAAGGTACCGGTTATCACTGGCCCACAGGAAGCAACGGTATACGGAAATCTTGGGATGCAGCTCATTGCAGAGCAGGAAGTGAAAGATGTAAAGGAGCTTCGTGGTCTGATCAGAACTTCAGAAGATCTTAAACGGTACGAGCCTTCGGACACCGAAGTGTGGGATGAAATATATGAAATCTGGAAACATACAGTAAAAGTGAGAGAGGACAACATATTATGAAAGAGTATAGAGAGTTAAGAGAACAGATCTGTGACGTGTGTCATAAAATGTGGCAAAAAGGATGGGTGGCAGCCAACGATGGAAATGTTTCCGTTCGATTAGAAGATGGGACATTTCTTGCAACCCCTACAGGTATGAGCAAAAGTTTTATTACACCGGAGAAACTTGTCCATATTGATAAAGACGGGAAGGTTCTTGATGGAGAACAAGGACTGCGCCCTTCTTCGGAGATTAAAATGCATCTGCGCTGCTACAGAGAAAGAGAAGATGTCGGAGCAGTGCTGCACGCACATCCGCCGGTGGCGACCGGGTTTGCAGTGGCAAACATTCCGCTGGATGATTATTCGATGATTGAAACTGTGATCTCCCTCGGCTCCGTTCCGGTTACTCCTTACGGAACACCTTCCACAGAGGAAGTACCTGAAGCGATCGCTCCGTATCTTGCCGATCATGATGCGATGCTTTTACAGAATCATGGCGCACTGGTAGTAGGGCCGGATATCATCGGGGCATATTACCGGATGGAAACACTGGAATTGTTTGCGCAGATTTCCTTAAATGCAAAATTACTCGGAGGTGCCAGGGAACTTTCTCGCCAGAATATCGACCGTCTGATCTCTATGAGAGAGCAGTATCAGGTTACGGGCAGACATCCGGGATATCGGAAATATCATGAGGAGCCGACCATCTAAAAATAAAAAAGAATAAAACAAGAGAAAAAACCGGTACCAAATCATACAGCGTGCCGGCTTTTTTCTTGTGTTCTTCAGACAATCTGTATATAATAAATTTAAGGATTTTTGACAGAAAGATGAACTTAGAAAGAGACAAAATCTGTCTAAGAGCAGAGAAGAGAGAGGAAAAGATTTGTGGTAAAAGAGGGAGCAATACCTATGGAATATTTGTGTGACAGCAATGCATACGGAAAAAATACCGACCGCATGAAATACCGGCTTGCGGATGCGATGAAACAATGCATGAAAACGGCGCCCGTGGAAAAAATTACAGTCAAAGAGATTGTGGAGGCGTGTGGCATAACAAGGCAGACCTTTTATCGAAATTTCAAGGACAAATATGATCTGATCAATTGGTATTTTGACAAAATTCTCCTGGAGTCATTTGAACACATGGGAGAAGGCGAGACCATCTATGAGGGACTTGTCAATAAGTTTTGTTATATTCGTCAGGAGAAGATGTTTTTCCGGGCAGCATTCAAAAATGATGACCAGAATTGTCTGAGGGATCATGATTTTCAGTTGATTCTCCAGTTTTATACAGAGAAAATTGAGCAGAATACGCAAAGGCAGATTTCCGATCGCGTTCGATTTTTATTGGAAATGTATTGTCACGGATCGATCTATATGACTGTACAGTGGCTGTTGGGACAATGGAAAGGGACACCGGAAGAGCTTGCATCACTGCTTGTTGCCGCGATGCCCGAAGAACTTTCTGCTATGTTCAAAAAGCTGAAACTTTTGTAAAGTGACAGATTTCCTTTTTTGTAACTTTCTATTTAGAAAAAGAATTGTTAAAATGTAAACAAAAGAAAGATGAGATAGGCATAGAGTAAAGAAAACATGCCATATCAGAGAAAAGGAGATTGAGGACAATGGCAAACAGAATTATGTTAAACGAGACATCCTATCACGGAGCAGGAGCGATCAAAGAAATCGCAACAGAGGCAAAAGCACGGGCATTTAAGAAGGCATTTATCTGCTCGGATCCGGACCTGATCCAATTTGGAGTAACAGGAAAGGTGACAAGCGTACTCGAAGAGGCAGGACTTGCTTATGAGATGTATTCTGATATTAAAGCAAATCCGACAATTGAGAATGTGCAAAATGGTGTCAAGGCATTTAAAGCGGCAAACGCAGACTATATTGTTGCAATCGGCGGAGGCTCTTCAATGGATACCGCAAAGGCAATCGGCATTATTATCGCAAACCCGGAATTTGAAGATGTCAGAAGTCTGGAAGGTGTTGCGCCTACAACAAAACCGTGTGTTCCGATCATCGCTGTTCCGACAACGGCAGGAACGGCAGCAGAAGTTACAATCAACTATGTCATTACAGATGTGGAGAGAAAAAGAAAATTTGTTTGTGTAGACCCACATGACATGCCGGTTGTTGCAATTGTAGATCCTGATATGATGTCCTCTATGCCAAAAGGGCTGACTGCATCCACTGGTATGGATGCATTGACACATGCGATTGAAGGATATACAACAAAAGCAGCATGGGAAATGACAGATATGTTCCATTTAAAAGCGATTGAAATCATTGCAAAATCGTTGAGAAGCGCGGTAGCAAACGAAAAAGAAGGACGTGAAGGAATGGCGCTTGGACAGTATATTGCAGGAATGGGATTCTCAAATGTCGGTCTTGGAATTGCCCACTCTATGGCACATACACTTGGTGCTGTTTATGATACCCCGCATGGTGTTGCATGTGCGATGATGCTTCCGATCGTTATGGGGTATAATGCAGAGTGTTCTGGAGAAAAATACCGTGAAATTGCACGGGCAATGGGAGTAAAAGGTGTCGATGAGATGTCTGTCGAGGAATATCGGAAAGCAGCTGTGGATGCTGTACAGAAACTTTCCGTGGACGTTGGAATCCCGACAAAACTGGAGGCACTGAAAGAAGAAGATCTTCAGTTCCTTGCTGAGTCAGCTCATGCAGATGCATGCGCTCCGGGAAATCCAAAAGATGCAAGCGTAGAAGATTTGAAAGAACTGTTTAGAAAATTGATGTAGGGAAAGATTTTTATAACAGCGATTAATCTATTTGAAAGAAATAGTATCCACCTTTATTAATGAAAGAAGGTATCGCAGAGAGGAGTATTAGGAAATAGAGTCTCCTCTCTGTTTTTGTTTCGCAGAATCAGGATTTATGCTATAATGTTCTGAAAACAGTCTATCAAAGATGTTTGATGTATTGGTAGGAAAAGAAAAAGAGTGAGGGAATTTAGATATGAGTGAAATCAAAGTAAGTCACCAGAGTACAACGCTTGTTCTGAACACAGAAACGCTCGGCATCGAGATTACAGCACATGGCGAAACATGGCGTTCAGAAAAGATGTATCAGCCACATTTTTATGTAAATGATAAAAAGATATATTTTCATCAGGCTGGAAAACTAGAACACTTTTCGTGGAATACCGGTGTCGGCTGTGGGATCAGAAGTGTATTTTCCGGTTTTCATCTTTCGGGGAAAGAGGATACTTTAAGTTTTCAGACAGTCATCTGGATTGAGTATGCGACGGAGGATATCTTCTTTGAGCTGAATCCTCTTACAGAATCAGAGCAGTGTATTGGAAATTTTTACTGGCCGGGGCAGATGGAGTTTCGCAAAAAGACAAGCGATTGGTATACCGTGATTACAAACCGTCAGGGCTTACTGATCCCAAATGACTGGAAATATGATGCAGGAAAAATCGTATTTGACGGGCAAATGTGCAGTGCAGGGGCATTTATGCCATGGTTTGGACAGGTCAGATGTGGAGCTGCGTATATCGGGATTGTCTGTGATCCGTGGGATGCCGGCTATCAGGTAGAACATCCGGAACAGTCTGATTATTGTCATGTATCTGTCAGATGGCTTCCGAGCCTTGGAAAGCTTTCTTATAAGCGTACCATCAAATATCGTTTCTTAAAGAATGCAGACTATAATGATCTATGTAAAGTATATAGGGCTTACGCGAAGGAGAATGCACTGCTTGTTACGTTAAAAGAAAAAGCAGCAAAAAATCCGGTTGTCGACAAATTTATCGGTTCTGCTATCGTACATACTGGAATTAAGACACATGTATCGCCAGATTCTTTCTATTATGATAAAGAACATCCAGAAAAAAATGATGAAGTGATTCCGTTTGCAGTAAGAGAAGCGCAGATGAGGAAATTAAAAGAACATGGACTGGAAAAAGTTTATCTGCATCTGGATGGATGGGGAAACCCAGGATATGATAACCAGCATCCGGATTATCTGCCTGCTTGTGAGGAAGCCGGTGGATGGGAAGGAATGCGATCACTGTCGGAATGTATGAAAGAGATGAATTATACTTTTGCAATCCACGATCAGTACCGCGATTATTATTTTGATGCAAAGACGTATGATCCTGAATTCTCCATGATTTCTCCGGAAGGGAAAAAACCGGATTTTTGCCGTTGGGCAGGAGGATGGCAGACATACATCTGTGCAAGCCAATCCCCACTTTACTTGAGAAGAAACTTTACAGAACTTTTTCGTCAAGGAATTCAGCTGGAAGGAACGTATCTGGATGTCTTTACCTGCAATGAGCCGGATGAATGCGCGCATCCATGGCATACAATGACACGAAAAGAATGTCTGGAATACCGGAAAAAATGTTTTGACTTTCTAAACGCAAATGAAATTATTGCAAGTTCCGAGGAGACGATCGACTGGGCAGTGCCAAGTCTTGTGACTGCCCATTACAGCCCGTATTCATTTATGGTAGAAGAAAAGGGTTCGACGCTTGGGGTTTCGGTTCCGCTATTTAACCTTGTATACCATGACTGTATGGTAGTTCCATGGATGATGGATGCCGATCAGCCCGAAGGAGACTATATGCTATATGCACTTTTAAACGGTGGCGCCGCATATTTAAACTGCGAAGCAGAAGGAAAGGAACTCGAAAAGGAGATTGAGCGCTATCGGACTGTGGCACAACTTCAGGAAAAGGTTGCTTATTCTGAGATGGTGCGCCATGAATTTTTAGATGGAAATTATAAGAAACAAAGAACTGTCTTTGCTGACGGGACAGAAGTAACCGTAGATCTCGAGGCGGGAACTTATCAGATTCATCAGAACTGAAACAGTCACAGTATGCAGCGAAAGGATCTGAAATTATGAAAGATATGAATGGATATTATGATTTTTCCGGGCAGAAGTTCGGTTATCCCTTGAGCCTTAGCATCAATGGATTTTCGCAAAATGTTTTTACAAGGCAGAGCAGTCTGGAACTTTCCTATGTGCTCTGCGGAGAATATGAAGCTGTGACAGAACAGTTTTCTACCATTGTCCACAAGGAAGAATTGATCCTCATTGCACCTTATGAAATGCATCTGCTTAGAAAACGCTGTGGGAAAGATGACGGAAAAATTCTGACAATCCATATCGACTTTGATCGTATGCCGGAGTCGATGACAGGAGAAGTAAAAGGGCAGTTTTATTCGGGAGTTTTTAACAGCCAGAAGAATCCTTCTGTCTATTTTCCGTTGAAGCGTAAGATCGGAGAGCTTGTAAAGATGTTGATGGATGGTCAAAGTAATCTGCTGCGATTGAATGTGTTGATGGCAGAACTTGTTTGTTTTTCAGCTCGCGAAAATATTTCGTTGGAGGAGCTTCCACTTCAATCGGAGTATCAGGAGAATTATCTTAAAGCAATCAAGTACATTGATGAACATTTTAAAGAACCTTTGACGCTTCAAGACGTAGCAGACCAGCTTTCTTTCAGCTTATCTTATACTTCCAAACTTTTGAAAAAATATATGGGGATTCCGTTTAGTAAATATTTATCTTATGTTCGTGTGCGGGCCTCGCTGGAAGCGTTGTTGGAGGGAAAAGAGCAGATTGAACAGATTGCTCTTGAATGTGGAATGCCAAATGGAAAAGCTTATACGAAAACGTTCCGAGAGCTCTACGGAATTCTGCCCAGTGCTTACCGCAGGCAGTTTAGACAAAATCTCAAGTACAGTAAAGATGAGGAAGGAAGAGTTATGCAGTTGGATGAAGAGCAGAAAAGTCTGCTTTTTCATCTTGTGGAAGGAAACAGACAGATGGTGTATGAAGATGCAAAGCTTGTGATCTGGAAAGAGCAAGAGAAGTTCTGCTGCCAGGTAAAAGAAATGTGGAGAGATGTCACAGTTGCAGCAAATGGAAAAATAGAAGTATTTTTTGAGGAAACATAAAAAATCGAAAGAGGCAGAGAGAAATTTTTTGCAGGAATAAAAAATAGCAGAAGATTTCTCTTTTGTTTTGTCTGGAAAATTTCGGATAAGTAAAGACAAAATCGGCACAGATTTTCAAAAAAGTTTGTAATCTCATATGAAAATAGGACAAAATCTGCCTGCTGATGTATCTGAAAGGGCGGGTTTGGAAAAGAAAGACATGGTACAATAAGAGCAAGAACAAATGAATACGAAGGAGATACAAATTATGAATTCTTACGAACATTTATTTTCCCCAATTCAGATTGGAACGACAACAGTAAAAAACCGTGTATTTATGCCGCCGATTTCTACAAATCTTGCTGACAAAGGTTATGTCACAGATGAGTTGGTTGAGCATTATGCGGCACGTGCAAAAGGTGGAGTTGGTCTGATCATTACGGAAGTCACTACCGTAGAGCCTACTTATATTTATCTGCCGGGAGATATGTCTATTTGCGACGATTCTTACATTCCGGGTTGGAAGAAACTGACCGACGCAGTTCATAAATATGGTGCCAAAATTCTTCCACAGTTATTTCACCCAGCTTATATGGCATTTCCGATACCGGGAACTCCGCAGTTGATCGCTCCGTCCAATGTTGGCCCTTACTATGCAAAAGAAGCTCCAAGAGCTGTGACTATAGAAGAACTGAAAGTGATCATCAGACAGTTCGGGGAAGCTGCATTCCGTGTGAAGCAGGCTGGCGGTGACGGAGTAGAAATCCATGCAGCCCATGCTCATGGCTTACTTGGCGGATTCCTTTCCCCGCTCTACAATAAGAGAACAGATGCTTACGGCGGAGACATCCACGGCAGACTGCGTCTGACATTGGAGGTCATTGAGGAAGTCAGAAAAATGTGCGGAAAGGATTTCATCATTGATGTCCGCATTTCTGGTGATGAATATACAGACGGAGGTCAGAACTTAAATGATGCTGTCTATGTAGCAAAACAGTTAGAAAAAGCTGGGGTTGATTTCATCCATGTATCCGGAGGAACTACAATTATGCGAGGAAGTTCGATCCCTGCACCGGGAACACCGATGGGATCCCACAGCAAAGTCGGAGAAGAAATCAAAAAACAAGTATCGATTCCGGTTGCGACCGTAGGGCGCATCACAGAGCCATGGTTCGCAGAAGAATTGATTGCAAATGGAAAAGCAGATATTTGCATGATCGGACGCGCAAACCTCTGTGATCCAGAATTTGTACAGAAAGCTTGTGAGGGAAGAGAAGATGAAATCCGTCCTTGCATTGGATGTCTGCGTTGCCTAAATGGCATCATGTTTGGAAAACGTGTCGCATGTACCGTTAATCCATCTCTGGAACTGGAAAACGAGGATAATATTCCGGTTGCACAAGAAAAGAAACAAGTGCTTGTGATCGGAGGAGGACCGGCAGGCATGGAGGCCGCTTTCGTTGCAAAAAAACGCGGACATGAAGTAGTATTGTGCGAGAAAGGTGATAGTCTTGGTGGACTTGTAAAACTTGCAGCAGTTCCGATTGCAAAACAGGAATTGACGAAAGTGATTCAATATATGGAGAGAAAACTTATCCGGGAAGGTGTAGAAATCCGTCTGAACTGTGAAGTGACAGAGGAAATGCTGAAAAATGAATTCGCAGGATATGAAGTCATTGCAGGAACAGGTGCGGATCCAATTGTAGTAAATGCATTTACTGCATTTAAGCACTGCGTGACTGCAGACGATATTCTTGCAGGAAAAGCGTTTGCCGGAAGGAAAGTAGTAGTGATTGGTGGGGGATCTGTAGGGTGTGAAACGGCAGACTATCTTGCTCCGCTTGTCAACGATCTCTTCCCGAGAAATCGTGAAATCATCTTGCTGGAGATGGCAGACGGGATCATGCTCCAGGAATCTGGTCCGGGCAGAAGTCTTCTGACACAGCGGATGATGAAAAAAGGAATTCAGATCCACTGTAAGGCAAAAGTAGAAAAGGTAGAAGCGGAGAAAATCTACTATACAGAAAATGGTGAAGAACACTGTATCTCGGATGCAGATACACTTGTGCTTGCAATGGGATACCTACCAGATTCGAAATTAGAAGAAACGCTCCAAAAAGCAAATGTTTCTTACCATTTGATCGGAGATGCAAAGAAGGTAGGAAATATCAAAGATGCAATTACAGAAGGATATCAGATTGCAAGAGAAATTTAACAGATAGTTGATATAATGTAAAGTAATAAAGAAGCTATTTATTTTAAAATAGGGGACGAGAGTTATTCTCAGTCCCCTACACCAAAATCTGTCTTTTCATATAACACTTCTACACTTGGATCTTCTAAAAGATACGCATATTTATTCATAAACCAGTCTACCAGTTCCGGATCTCTTTTTACATCGGTACTGTTATTTGTAAACACATTGACCGTTCCTAGTTCAAAATGCGTCTTCAGCATTTGGATGTCATAATCAATCATTTCTTTTGTCTGTCCTTTGATCCCAACCATCAGACACGGGGAGTCAAAGTATCTTCGGACTTCTTCTGGGGAATCGAAATTAGCATGTTTATTTAAATAGTCTTCCCGAAAACTTCGATTGAATGTCTCTACACCAATCTTAAAAGTAATTGGAATTCCCATATACTCCCGCATTTTTTGCAAATGTTTCCGATACATCCAGTGAGCTTCAAAAAATAGACGGTGAATCTGCTTTTCGATGATGATATCTTTGATCATTTTTAATGTTTCTTTTGGAAGTTCGAAACAGCTTCCAGAGTTGATAACTTCCAACACTCCGAGTTCTCCTGTGACACGAGAGAGAATTTCATAGTTTAAATCATTTATTGTATCAATATCCCGGGAATTATCGTCAATATAATCACAGAATCGGCATTTGCCCCAGGCACATGGTTTGCCTTTCAGAAGTACGATTTCGCGGGGATTTTTATTGGTGATCTTATTATACCTTTCCATGAGATTTCTCCTTATCTGCAGCTATTTTGATGGAAGAAGGAACTACAGCCAGCAGGGCAACCGTTAAAGCAAGAACAATGGCTCTGTCTGCATAGTCTGTCAATCCTTGTACGATACAGACGCTGGCAGTTAATCCCAGACCAAGATGATGGAGCAGTTGCACCAGAAGTGTGGATCCGGAAGAAGTAATTCCGCCAAACACGATCGCGGTGATGGAAGAACTGATGACGGTTCCAGGAATGCTGACGATTCCTGCTCCAAGCAGGATTTTTATCAATCTTTTCCTCTCATGAAATGATATTTTCTGAAAGAGAAGTCCTGCAATCCCACCGGTGATCATCTGAACAGGTAAGTAATAAAGAGCATAAATATCAGTAGTCACGCCTCCAATGAGATTGCTTATAATCCCCGGGATCATTCCCGAAAGAGGTCCCATCAGAGCTGCTGCGAATACAGTGCCAAGAGAATCTAGATAAACCGGAAGCCGAAACAGCAGCGCGATATGCCCTCCGATGAGGTTGATTACAGAACAAAGTGCGAGAAGACAAAGCTTATTTGTCGAAAATTTTCTCATTGTGAGTCTCCTTTCATAATCTGCTCTAAGACAGAACAGCTTACCTTAGGATGTACTCCAAGAACTCTGTCAAAAAACATCTGCATAAATGCCAGAGGAGAAGTTTTGGTCAGAACGTGACTGTTTTTGTGTCCATGCCAGAAATCAAATCCATCTACGACACTCTGACCGATGCAAAGCCCGTCTGTTGCAATTCTCGTACAGGCATCGATACCACTGCAGAGTGTACGGTCGACAAAATAGGCCACCGCAAGCGGATCATTGATAACACAGCCGATGACACCTTCCTGTTTCCAGTGGAAGTCAAAATAGAACCGGGTAATCTTTCGGATCCGTTCACCTATCTGTGGATTCACATAGCACATATATTCTAAGATGTTGGGAGTCAGAACAATTTTTCTTGTCACATCTAATCCGACCATATGAATTTTTTTATCCTGGCAGACAGGCAGGTCTTCAAATGCACGGTATACGATTTCTGCTGCATGAGGATCACACCAGTAGTTGTATTCTGCAACAGGTGAACAGTTTCCGTGACTTTGATAACTTCCACCCATGCTGATCAATTCCCCAAGTCCGGCAAGACTTTGCGGATCCTCTTGGATCACTTTTGCAAGGTTTGTAAGAGGCCCGAGTGCAATGATCGACACCGGGTCATTAGTTTGGGTAGCATTTTTCAGTGTGTGGGTAAGAAACTCCACACCACTTTCATCCATGATTTGATTAGTAATTTCAGGGTAATTAGATTCGCCGAGACCGTCTTCCCCATGGGTATCCATGGCATCCACGTAAGGGCGGACAAGTGGCAGTTCTTCTCCAAGATAAACAGGAATGTCCGGGCGGTTCATCCAGTGAAGGACTTTTTTAGCATTTGCCACACCTTTTTTTGCCGGTACATTTCCAGAGACAACTGTGATCCCTAAAATTTCTAATTCGGGTGAGCAAAGTGCCAACATCAGCGCAAGCGCGTCATCGATCCCGGGATCACAGTCAATAATGACTTTTTTAGCATTCATTCTCCAATCTCCTTTACTTTTTGATTCTGTGCTCAGAGAGCTACAGTATGAGATACTTGGTTTTTTATACTGGGAAGTTCACGAACCAGTCCAGAGGGTAAGAAATCCCTTCTGATTTTATAAATGCGATGTAGAGTATAGCACAAAATAGAGTGCATGTACAGTGTTTCATGAGGAAACATTTATACGTTTTGGAATGTTTCTCTGCTTTTTACGTTATTGGTGTTGAATTAAAAGTAAAAGCAGACAACTTCAGAAAGTTGCTTGTTTTTTATTGGAATAGTTTCCTTGAAAATGTTATAATACTTGCATACTATTTCATATACTGTTTGCTCTGTAAATTTTTTGACAGAAAAATTGTGTGTAGGATGGGAGAAATCTTTATGATGTCAAAAGAACAGTTTTTGGTTTTCTGCGACTTTATTGCAGGGAAAAGAGGATACTGATCAAAGGTGCATACATGCGGATAGAAACGTTGTTTCAAAAGGCAGACTTTCACCGAGACGATATTGTATATCGTTTCACAGGGGAAAACAATGAGAAAATTATTTTTTATCAAAACGGGGAAAAACTCACGTTTGTAGATGCTCTATATCCAGGCTATCAAGAGCTGCTTTGTTGGCTTGAGAAAGAAAAAAGAGGGGACTATAAATGAAAAAGAACTGCATTGCTTTTCCGAGTGGGACGGAATGGAGGGACAACATGGAGCAAACGAAGTATGAAATTGTGATTCCGATTCAAAAGGAAACATTACGCCGGAGATTAAAAGAAACCACTTATCCTCTTTGCATAGAAAATGAAGCATACCGTCATCAAATATTATCAGATTTTTCAAACGATTGTCTTCGATTGAAAGCGTCTGCCGGTATTATGAAAAGCAATGGAATTCTATTTGAAGGAACGGTTATCGAAGAAGCGTATGGCATGCGGATCATTGGCACATTCCGTATTCTTCCAAGGATAAAAATTTTGACATTGCTCTTTCTTACAGCAATGACTGTAGCTATTTTTTTATAGCAGGAAGCAGTTTTCCTACGATATTTCTCTTACTTCCAGAGGTGGGACTATGCTTTTATCTGTATAAACATTTAGAAACAATTTTTGATACAAAGAGTGGCGATGAGCGGATTTTTCAATATATTCGGGAAGAACTAAATGGAATGATTGTGAGAAAATAGCGCAAAAAGTAAAAAAATTTATGTTTATCATTAAATTATAATTGACAAAGATAAAAATAATGCTATACTGTGAATTAAGAAATGAAAGGAGCTGCATCTTATGAAACAAAAAACTTTGAAAAAATCTGCTCGTTTTATCTCCATACTTCTTAACATTGGCTGCATTATTTTCGGTATATTAAGTGTATCGCTATTGCTTGGAATTATGGTTATCGTTTGCACTCAGCTTTTTTCTCCGGAAATGTTCCGTGAGGCGTGGGCAACTGCTGTTCAGGCGGGACAATCTCTTAGCTTTGGGCAATGCGTATTTTTCTTCTTTTGTTGCCTTGGAGAGTTTATCTGTATCTTTTTAGCACTATATAATGCCAAAAGAATATTTGGATGTATTGGCAAAGGAAATTCTCCTTTTACAGCTAAGACAGCTATTCAGATACGAAAAATTGCAATGTATGTTCTGATTTTTGCTGTTTTTTCCGTACTCTCTGTTTTTAAAATGGCATTTTCATCCTTCTTTATGTGTGGGTTATTCGCCCTCATCTTGTTTTGTATTTCCCTTATTTTTGATTATGGATGTGAATTACAGCAAGAAGTAGATGAAATGATATAAAGGAGATTTGATATGGCAATAATTTTAAGACTTGATAGAATGATGGCGGATAGAAAGATAAGCCTAAACGAACTCGCGGAAAAGGTTGGTATTGCAAATGTCAACTTATCTAAAATTAAAACAGGGAAAGTAAGTGCTATTCGTTTCTCTACGTTGAATGCCATTTGCAAAGTGCTGGATTGCCAGCCGGGGGATATATTGGAATATCAGAAAGACTCGGAAGAGTAAAAAGCTAGGTTGTATTGCGGAACGACTGCCATACTTTCTTTTCACATCAACCGATTTCCTATGCAGGGCTGAAAAGCCCTGCATTTCTTACGTTTTTGTTAGAATTTTGTAAGAAAACTTGATACAAAAGAATGCTCTCATCCATTATAATAAAAAGAAGTAAAGAAGGAGGAAACGATATGGACACAATCTTGAAACGGGATAAATACTCTGATGGAAGGTGGGAAAAACGATGTATGCTAAATTGATTTTCCAAAATGCAAAACGCTCTGCGAAGGACTATCTAATCTATATTGTTACCTTGACGATCTGCGTTACTTTGTTTTATGCGTTTCTATCCATATCCAGCAGCTATTATCAGCCAGATATTGGAACAGCTTATGAGATTACAGCATTTAGCGATGGTATCCAATTGGCAGTTTGTGCAATCACCCTGTTGTTATTGTTCCTGATACGCTATGTAAATAACTATATGCTGCGGCGTAGGCAAAAGGAATTTGCAGTACAATCTATTATGGGGATGGAGCAGAAAACAATCAGTTGGCTCTTTTTTGCTGAAACTTTTTTGATGGGAGCTGTATCGATTGTCATTGGTATTGCTCTTGGCGTGCTATGTTCGCAATTTATGTCCGCTATGCTGCTGGCTTCTTATGGTCAGAGTTATGAGTTGACATGGACACTGTTCCCGGATACTGTTCTTTGGACAGTCGTTTTTTTTACAATCAGTTTTTTTGTAGTTGGACTGTTCAATGTCCGTACTATTCGTAAGATTAAGATTATAGATATGCTGTCTGCGGATAGACAAAATGAACCGGATTTGAAGAAAAATCGGTTTATGCCGACGATTCTTGTAATCTACTTGGCGCTTTCTATATGGATGTTGGAAACAGGGATTCAAAAGATGATTTTTTTCTTTGATCCGCGATTTGCTTTTCCGATTCATATTCTATTTTGGGGAAATATCATGTTCCCGGCGCTCACTTTGCTTTGGTCGTTCACTTGGCTGTGCAAAAAGAAAGTATGGACATTGCAAACTTTGCTTATCGGTCTATTAGTCTGTACAGTTCCCAATACTGTATTTTCGGCTCTTGTACCGGTTTTTGAAAGCAAGTATTATCTAACCCTTGGCGCAGGTACAATTAATCAATATTTGATGTTCGTTGTTGCAGACTTACTTTTTTTGATATGCGGAATTATTTATCTGTCCAGCAGTGCAATTGTTGTATGGAAAAGCAAATCTCCCGCACACAGGTATCAAGGGAATAACCTGTTTTTCTTTGGACAGATCATATCTAAGCTCTCGACAACGACAAAAACAATGACCTTGATCTGCATCACTCTGACAACGGCCATTCTTATGTTCATAATTGCACCAATACTGACCGAATGGAGTATGGGATATTTGGATAGCCGATCCATGTATGATGTGCAGATCAATTCTCGATATAATAATGTGGATGAAGAAGCTGACTTGCCAGTAGGAGATTATGAGTTGGTAACAGAATTTTTGGCAGAAGAAGGAATTGCGACAAATGCAGACTGTACTTTTAGTCTTTACCTTCCAAATCGCGAAGATTTTCATAGCCGTGTAAAGCATGAGTTTCCTGTGGTTGCTATTTCTCTTAGCGATTATAATGCTATTCGAGAAATGCTGGGATATAAGACGGTCACGCTTGAGGAAAATGAATTTACAACCCAGTGGCATATGGCTGTAACAACGGATGAACAAGAGGAGTTTATACGTAGTCATGCAATAGTAGACACCGATGCCGGAAGACTGACACTTTCTGAACAGGCCAGTCATCAAGAAGCGATGGGTGAAACCTTATACAATTCCTATACGCAAGTTGTATATGTGTTTCCTGACAACATTTGCCAAAATCTTCTTTCTGTCAATCGGAATCGCTATATCCAGACCTCAGGAGAACTTTCTTATTCAGATGCAGCAGCCTTAGAAAACAAGTTTATAAAGGCATATCCGGAACTTTCAGAAAATGGTGTTGGGTATTATATTCGATTAAGTACGCTGCAAGTCAATGAGGCAAAGGGGATGAACTTCATTCTGAAGACGGCGATGATTTATGGTGCGGTGGTTTTAATGGTAATATGTCTTACTATCTTATCTTTACAGCAGCTTTTGGATGCCGGACAGTATCGTTACCGTTTTGGAGTACTTCGCAAGTTGGGTGTCGAGGAACAGGATATAAAAAGTCTTGTAAGGAAACAGTTAAGTGTATGGTTTGGTTTGCCGGTAGTGGTATCCATTATAGTTTCTGCTATTGTTGTGGAGTACTTCTTGCAATCCGTTTCCGTTGAAATTTCCGCTTATATCGGAATTGAAGCTTTAATTACGCAAGTATCCATTACGATATCCATTCTTATACTCTTACTGCTATGTTATTTTCTAAGTACTTGGATATTGTTTCGGAGATCTATCACGGAATAAAACGAATTGGGGCAGGGAAACTTGCTCCAATTTTAGCTGTATTATGTTATAATGCAGTTTAGGAGGATTGTTATGAATACAGAAATTTTAATTATTGAAGATGATCCGGTGATCCGTAAAGAACTGCAAACAGTACTGGAGGGAAATAAATATCACACATCTGCTATTGAAGATTTTTCTGATGTAACAGAACAGGTGCGAAAAATAAATCCACATTTGATTTTATTGGATATTAAATTGCCGCAAGAAAATGGGTTTACCATTTGTTCCGGCATTCGGAGTTTTTCACAGGCTCCGATTATCTTTGTTACCAGCTGCAATACGGATATGGATGAATTGAACAGTATTATGCTTGGAGGAGATGCTTTTATCACAAAGCCCTATCACACAGCCATTTTACTTGCGAAAATTGCTTCCTTGCTGAAACGTGCTTATCCTGATACACAAAGCAGACATCTGACTTATCAAGGTGTTTCTTTATCTTTAGAGACTGGAACAATCGAAGCGGAAGGAAAGCAAACAGAACTCACAAAAAATGAACTGAAGATTATGTACTATCTATTTGAACATGCCGGAACCATCTGCACAAGAGCAGATCTCATTGAATATTTATGGGACAATCAGCTCTATGTAGATGATAATGCATTGAGTGTAAATATTGGACGTATCAGAGAAAAATTATCAAAGATCGGCGTTAAAGACTTTATTAAAACGAAACACCGTCAGGGGTATACACTATGAATGGAAAACAGTATTGGAAAGACAAAATCCCCCTTTTCCTCATCAATATCGTTTGTATGGTATTGCTGTCAGTTTTTCTACTCTTTGTCGGAAATAATGTAGATAGTATTGCAGTGATTCTTATCATCTGGACGATGTTACTGGCTGGTGTACTGACGTTTACCTATCATCAGCGAAAAAGGAGATTAAATAAATTAGTAAAGATGGCAGAAGGACTGGAAGAAAAATACTTGTTGTCAGAGATGCTTCCGGAACCGGAACATGCCGAAGAACAGGTTTATTTTCAACTCTTAAAAATGGCGTCCAAATCTATGCTGGAACAGATTGGAACAGTAGCAAGGGAGAGACGGGAGTACCGAGAATATATTGAGCAGTGGATCCATGAAATCAAAACACCGATTACTGCAATGAAACTATTGTGTGAAAATCATAAAGAGCCTTTTACAAGAGAAATGATGAGGGAACTGGAAAAAACCAATCGCTTTACAGAACAGGCGCTTTATTATGCCCGTAGTGAATATACGGAAAAGGATTATTCTGTTCAGGAAATCCGGTTATTTGATGTGGTGCATCAGGCGATTGCAGATAACAAGTATCTTTTATTGCAGAATCAGGTTGCCTTAGAGACGGAAGAAAGTGAACTGACGGTTTATTCGGATGACAAATGGCTCCGGTTTATTCTGGATCAGTTGATTGTCAATGCTGTAAAATACAGCCGGGAGCATCCCGTATTGCACTTTTATACCAAGGTGCAGGGAGATCAGATTTTTCTTTTTGTAGAAGATCATGGAATCGGGATCTGTGCAAATGATCTGCCCCGTATTTTTGAGAAAGGTTTTACCGGGAAAAATGGACGTATCCGGCAAAATGCAACCGGTATCGGACTTTATCTTTGCAAAAGACTTTGTGATAAGCTGGGAATTGGAATTGCCGCCCAGTCAGGCGAGACAGGAACGACAATGATCCTGTCCTTTCAAATCAATCATTTTATTCATCAGGTGCAGGGCTGAGAAAAGCCCTGCGTTTCTTACATTTTTGTTAGAAGTTTGTTAGAAAACTTGATACAAACACAGGCAGAAATCCGTTACAATAATAATATCAAAAGACGAGGTGAGTATCATGAAAGAAATTTTAAAATTAGACCATATTCAAAAATTTTATGGAAATGAAGGCAATGTAACAAAAGCGATTCAGGATATTGATTTTTCTGTGCAGGAAGGTGAATTTCTAGGGATTATGGGTGCGTCAGGATCAGGAAAAACAACGATGCTGAACTGCATTTCTACCATAGATACGGTAAGTGCAGGGCACATTTATTTGGATGGTACAGATGTAACTGAGATAAAAGAAAAGGCGATTGCAAAGTTCCGGAGAGAAAATCTGGGATTTATTTTCCAAGACTTTAACTTGCTGGATACTTTAACCATTCGTGAGAATATTGCTCTGGCTCTGACGATTAACCATATTCCAGTCAGGGAAATAGAACCGAGAGTGGAAGAGATTGCGAAAAGTCTGAATATTGCCGATATTTTGGATAAATATCCATATCAGGTTTCCGGTGGACAGAAGCAGAGATGTGCTTGTGCCAGAGCAATTATCAATCATCCGAAGCTGATTTTGGCGGATGAACCTACAGGGGCTTTGGACAGCCACTCATCTCAGATGCTTTTATCTACCATGCAGAGTATGAATGAGAATCTGGGTGCAACCATTCTGATGGTTACACATGATGCATTTTCGGCAAGCTATGCCAATCGGATTTTATTTTTACGTGACGGTGTAATCTTTACTGAAATCTTAAAAGGCAGTGATACACGTAAAGTATTTTTTGATAAAATCCTGAATGTTCTTACCATGATGGGAGGCGGGGTAAGTGATGTACTTTAGATTGGCATTTCAAAATGTAAAACGTTCTATAAAAGATTATTTGATTTATATTATGACACTAACTGCCTGCATCTCCCTATTTTACGCATTTTTGTCGATTACCAGCCGTTATTATAGACCAGATATTGGTGCGGAGTTTAATCTGGAGGTGTTAGGAGACGGAATGTTGCTGGTGATTATATTAATTACCATGCTTTTGATTTTTCTGGTGCAGTATGTCAATCGGTTTATGATAAGGAATCAGCAAAAAGAATTCGCAGTGCAGAGTATCATGGGAATGGAGCAATCAATGATTGCCGGTCTTTTCTTTATAGAAACATTGGTAATGGGACTTTTCTCACTGGTGTTAGGAATTGTATTGGGAGTCATTTTCTCACAATTTATTACTGCCATGTTGCTGCAGGTTTTTCAGAAGCCATTTGTATTTTCGTTTATGTTGTTTCCGGATACGGTGTTTCTGACCGTTTTCTTTTTTGGCGCTTGTTTTGCAGTCGTAGGACTGTTTCAGATCCGTACTATCAGAAAGATAAAAATCATTGATATGCTTCATGCAGATCGAAAAAATGAAGCATTTTCCACAACTCATAAATGGGTGGAGAAGGTTTTAAAAATTAATTTCATTTTGTTTTTTCTGATGGGGATTTATAGTATCAGGACATTGACTTATTACCTTACTGATGAGTTTCAAACAGCAATTCAAATATGGGTTTTAATCAGTATTGTAATACCTTTTGTTATGGTAGGCAATTGGGAATTGCTGAAAAGAAGATACGAAAATCTTGCAGCCATGTAAAATATCTGCTTATGGTTGGAGTGGTCGGATTTGCAGAAATGATAACCGTAAGTCTGCTTCCTGTCTGGAAAATGTATTTTGCTCTTCCGATGGATAAGGGGGCATTTAATTTATATCTGGCATTTATCATCTGGTGTCTGATATTTCTTGTCAGTATATTTTTTGTTGTATTCAGTGATGGACTTCTGGTCTTGAAAAATCGTAGTCTACGAGTAAAGTATAAAGATGAAAATCTGTTTTTCTTCGGACAGATTTTATCAAAATTAGGATCAAATACACTGTCAATGACTTTGATCTGTTTGACTTTGACATTATCTATTTCTCTATTTTTACTTACCCCTTTCTTGGTGGAATGGGCACAGGGATTTTTAGATAAGAGAGTGGTATATGATATTCAAATTGATTCCGATTATACAGCTGCAGAGAATGTAAAATTATTGCCTGAAACAGATTACGCATTTTTGGATTCGTTTTTTGAGGAAAAGCGCATTACTTTGAAAGATGACTGTACTTTTTCAACATACTTTTTGAAAGCCTCGGATGTTCATGGGCAGAGTGCAATTACAGCTATTTCCTTGTCTGATTATAACCACTTGATGGAAATGTTTGGATATGAGAAAATTTCTCTTGCTGAAAATGAATTTTCAACACAGTGGTTATCCATTACACCGAAAAGTACAATGGAAACTTTCGAAACCCAGTACGATAGGATCGCTACAGATAATGGAGAACTGATTCTTTCTGCTATTGAACCGAAAACAGAGGAACTAGGAGAAGTAATATACAGTAATCAAAATGTTGTTCTGATTCTACCTGATTTGACGTGTGATAAGCTGACGGTCGCAAATTCTTATCGGTATATCATGACAGAAAATCCGCTTTCTTATGCAGACGCCGAACAATTAACGGATTATTTCCATGAATATATGCCGATAGATGGACAGGAGGTTTATTCTGTCACTACAAAAACAATTGAAAGAAATGATACTTCTGCATTGATCTTCATTGTACAGACAGGATTGATTTATAGTGCAATTATTTTATTTGTTATATGTTTTACAATTCTATCTCTGCAGCAATTATCTGATTCTGGAAAGTATCGGTATCGCTTTCAGGTTTTAAGGAATATGGGAGTGGAGGAAAACCATATCCGCAGGTTGGTATTAAAACAATTAGGGATTTGGTTCGGAGTCCCTGTTATGGTAGCTCTTCTCATATCCAGTGCATTTATACTGTTTTTATTTATTGGATTTTCCATACAGATTAGAACGTATATCGGAGCTTGGAAATTGTTGCAGCAAGTAGGAACTATTTTGATTATTTTGTTTGCTTTATTGATCTGTTATTTCACCAGCACCTGGATATTATTCCGAAAGTCCATTTCACAAGGACAGGAGGGGAAATGTAACGTATGACTGTAGAATATGAGGATGGGAAGCCTGACCATCTAGAGCGTGTGCTTGTATCCTGTCAGTATACGGAGAATAAGAAACTGGAAGCAGGAAACTTTTTTTAGATTTCCTGCCTTTCTTGTCATTAATAAATATTCAAAATGATTTCATATCTAATTTATGTGAGATTTTGGATAGAATCCGTAGAGCTAAAAATTAGAGTGATTTTGCATCCGCAGTTAATCTTACTATCAATGGTCATAGTACCTCCATGTGCTGCCACAATTTGTCGAACCAAAACAAGCCCCAGTCCATGTCGAAGATCCAAGCGTTCATTTGTACATTCTAAATAGTGAGGTTTTTCTTTTAGTTCTTGTAGTTTTTTCTCAGAGAGTCCTACCCCATCGTCTTGCACAATAAGCTGAGGGATATTTTTCGTTTGGCTTAAAGATAACAGAATCCTACATCCCAGCGGATTGTGCTTCATACTATTCTGAACGAGATTATTCACGGCTCGTGAAATCAATCTAGCATCACATTCCAACACAGCATTTTCGACATCAGGATCAATCTGAATTTCAATAATGTAGCTATCGGAAATCCCCGTATTCAATAGGTCAGCCATGTAGGAGCGCAGCAGTTTGGATAAGCGAACCACTTCTTTATGAAGCGGCTGCATTTCATATTCTAACTGCGATACTAAATTCAAATCCTGCACCAGTTCTTTGATCTTTACACTTTGTTTCTGTACTATTTCTGCCTGTTCTCGGATGGTTTTGTTGGCAGATTCATTTTCTGCAATACGATTTGCATATCCCATAATCATGGAGAGGGGTGTGCGGATATCATGAGAAACACCGCTGATCCAGTTCGCCCTCGCCTCATTTTGTCTGTTCAAAATAGAAGAAGCCTTGTTCACGCTATTTGCGATTTTCGATAATTCGCCGCTGATACAAACTGAAACAGGCTTTCCGTCTCCCAGAGTTTCCACAGCCGATACAATCGGTTCGATATTACGAATGATTTTGCGTTTGGAGAAATAATAGGCACAAAATAGGCACAGAACATCTGATCCCAACATTCCAAGCACAAAGATAGGGAGACGTCGAAGTGCTGCAATGGAATAGTAATTGCTGGTGAGTTTTGTATAGCTGTCTTTCGGATACCCCAATACCAACAGCCCATCATTGGTGTTCCAGACAAAAACAGGATAATCCTCAATATACCCTTTTGAAAACAATGCGACATCTTGAATAGTGTAACTTTCTGGTACTTCATCGGGCAAATCAACCGACCAATAACTCTGCCCATTAGCATTTAGATAAATTGCCCAAATATGATTCTGCCGAAGTTTTTGTATCATATTGTCCGATAATTGCTCCGGTGTGGCGGCATCAGCAGTCATTTCCAACATGGATTGCGGGGAAGAATTCCTATAATCCTCAGTCATAATCTTTTGAAAAGTTAGACTATATACTACCGTGTTAAGAAACAGTAATATCAGGATAAAAGCAACAAAAGATGCAAGGTGTTTCGATATGTAACTTGCAAATGATCTCATGACATCACTTCCTTGCTATCAGCTTATAGCCTAAGCCTTTAATAGTTATCAGGGATACAGGTTTTGATGGATTAATTTCAATTTTTTCCCGGATGCGTCGGACATGAGCATTGAGGCTGTTTTCGTAGCCAAAAGGATTATCACCCCATAGTGATTCACAAAGCGCATCTACAGTTACAATTTTTCCAGCATTACGGGCGAGAGTTTCCAACAAAGCGTGTTCTTTGGCAGTCAGAGAAATAATCTTGTCCTTCTTCTGGACTTCGGCTCTACTGAAATCAATCGTACACCCATCTAAAACAAGCAGTGGTGAATCCTCTTTATAGGTTCGACGTAATACTGCATAGATACGCAACACTAATTCCTGTGGCATGAAAGGCTTTGAAATGTAATCATCTGCACCAAGCCCTAATCCTGATAATTTGTCTGTCGCTTCGTCCTTTGCTGTTAAGAAAATGATCGGCACATTGGTGAAGGTACGGAGCTGCCGCATCAGAGCGAAGCCGTCCCCATCCGGCAGCATAACATCCAAAACAATTAAATCTGGATTTTCATTTTTGGCAGTCAGAACGGCATCTTTGACTGACATAGCGGTAAGGATAGTTTCAAATCCCGCATCTTTCAATATATCTGTTACCATTTTCAATAACTCCTGCTCATCATCTACCAACAGGAGCCTTTTACTATGCAAAAAAGAATTGTCCATAGCATTCTCTCCAATCTGATTTCTTTGTTTCTATTATATCATAAGCTGTCCATTTTGCGGTCGCGCTTCTTAAAAAGTAAGGTAAAAGTAAGGACAGGAGAATGTAGATGTCAGGTTGAAGTTGTAACATAAAAATATCGAAAGGAGATGTTTCTATGGACTATATCATTACAACGGAACAGTTGACAAAGAAGTACAAGAACTTCACTTCGGTCAACAATGTTTCACTTCATATTCGCAAGGGCAGCATTTATGGTTTTCTCGGCCCCAACGGTGCGGGAAAATCCACGACCATGAAAATGCTGCTGGGCCTGACTGCACCGACAAAGGGCAGCTTTACCATTGATGGGAAGCAGTTTCCGGGGGATCGGATTGCCATTCTCAAAGAGATCGGTTCTTTCATCGAAGCGCCGTCTTTCTATGCAAACCTGACCGGGCGGGAAAATCTCGATATTATCCGCCGCATTTTGGGTCTGTCGAAAGCTGATGTGGAAGATGCTCTGGAGCTAGTGGGGCTAACTGAGTTTGGTGATCGGCTGGCAAAGAAATATTCACTGGGAATGAAGCAGCGTTTGGGTCTGGCCGGGGCGCTGTTGGGGCGTCCGCCGATACTGATTCTAGATGAACCTACCAATGGCCTTGACCCATCTGGTATCCACGAGATCCGTAATTTAGTAAAATCCTTGCCAGGCCTTTATGATTGCACGGTGCTGATCTCGTCTCATATGCTGTCTGAAATCGAATTGATTGCGGATGACATTGGGATTCTAAACCACGGACAATTGCTGTTTGAGGGCAGCATGAATGATCTACGTCAATATGCCCTGCAATCCGGCTTCGCTGCGGATAAGCTGGAGGATGTGTTCCTTTCTATGGTTGAGAAAGACAACATGGACAGAAAGCAGAGGGCAAAATTATGAAAACGCTGGTAATCGAACTTCGGAAAGAAAAGCGAACAGGCGTGATTCCCGTGTTACTGGCTGTTGGTGTCTTGGGAGCCGCTTACGCATTTGTTAATTTCCTTGTGCGGAAAGACACACTTCTGAATCTGCCTTTGGACCCGATGGATGTTTTGCTAACCCAGCTTTACGGCATGATTATGGTGCTGAACCTGTTCGGTATCGTGGTTGCTACCTGCATGATCTACAACATGGAGTTTAAGGGAAGTGCGGTTAAGAAGATGTATATGCTTCCTGTGAGTGTCTCGGCTATGTACCTGTGTAAATTCCTGATTCTGACAGTTATATTTTTTGTTGCAATCGTGCTGCAAAACTTGACACTTGCACAGATTGGCATGACGTACTTGCCGGAGGTCGCATTTGAAATAGGTACGCTGGTGCGCTTTGCCGGATACTCTTTTCTCACATCCATGCCGGTGTTGTCGTTTATGCTGTTGATTTCCTCTCGTTTTGAAAATATGTGGGTGTCGCTTGGAATTGGTGTTGCTGGTTTCCTAAGCGGCATGGCTCTTGCAAATTCGGGACTGACGCTTTTGCTGGTACATCCTTTTGTGGTTATTCTGAAACCGGCGGTAGCCATGAGCGCCCAGCTCGATCCGATGGTTACTTTTGTTGCTTTGGCAGAAACATTGTTGTTCCTTGCAGTGGGCTTGTGGTTGGCAAAGTACAGACGTTACGAGTAAGGAGGGATGATAAGAAATGAGCTTTTGGGATTTACTAAAAATCGAGTTTATGAAAGTAAGACGATCCAAAATCGTACCCCTGATTTTCGTTGCACCTTTATTGGTAGTGATTTCCGGGGTTGCGAGTTTGAGCAACTACTTTACACCGGAATATACCAATGCGTGGCCTGCCATATTCATTCAAAGTGCGCTTGTCTACGCTTACTATCTGCTCCCATTTAGCATGATTGTAGTCTGTGTGATGATTGCAGGACGGGAAACAGGAAATAACGGGATTCTGAAAATGCTGGCGCTGCCGGTCAGTCGCAGCACAGTATCTATTGCAAAATTCTGTGTGCTTACCTTTTATCTGTTCATGGAAATGGTGGTGTTTCTTGTCGTGTTCGTAATCGCCGGATTGATTGCGACACAGACGATGGGAGTAACAGAAACCTTACCGATCTTGTATCTGCTGAAATGGTGCTTGGGACTGTTTCTAACAATGCTGCCTTGCATTGCGGCTATGTGGGCAATCACTGTACTGTTTGAAAAGCCACTTCTTTCTGTAGGGTTGAATTTGCTGCTTGTTATTCCCGGTATATTGGTTGCGAATACGCCGTTGTGGATTGTTTACCCGTACTGTTACAGTGGCTATCTTGTATCCTGTTCTCTTCATGATTTTACAGCAGAAACTTCCGATGCTGCTTTTTCGATGTTTCCGTTCCTGCCGTGTGCGATTGTAGTGTTCGGTCTGTTTTTTGCACTGGCAGTTACCCAATTTGGAAAAAAAGAAATGAGGTAAAACTATGGAAAAGAAAAAATTTCAATCAATAAGTATAGCTGCGCTCATTGTGAGCATCCTGCCGCTGACAGCCCTTGTCCCGTCGCTCCTGCACTTTTCTCTGTCAAACGGAATCCGAACTGTTTGGGCTGGGGCCAATATTGTTTTTGTCCTGCTGGGCCTGATTCTTTCAATAGTATGTGTACGGAGTAAGGAAAGCCGCAGCGTTATCAATATCGCATCCACAGCAATCAGCGTTTTTTGGGCACTGTTGATGGTGGGAATCGTTGCACTCGCCTTGTTCCTTACTTTCGTGTAGTGAGAAAACTGATTATTAACCTGACAAGCAAAGAGTTTGATATATTGCTTATTATAAAGTCCAAAGGTGTTTTTACTTATGAATTGTATGGACAGAATCTTCCAAACTATATTGAGAGTGTCGCTGGAATTGGCTATAAATTTAAATGCTTGTAAGGCAAGATCACAAGGCAACTTTTTCCTTGTGACCTTGCCTACTTCATAATATTTACTAATAGGTATTGTGATAATGGAGTTAAGTACAAAATACAATAAAATATAGTGAAAATTTCATACTGATTCCATATTCCTCTGGTATGATAGTATAAGGAGGTGTGAAAATGGCAGTTTTATTGATAGTTGAAGATGATATTACTACTAACGAGGCAATTTGTGAATATATGCAATCCGCAGGCCATACAACTTTCTCTGCTTTTGACGGAGAACAAGGATTGAAAATCGTAAAAGAAAGACCGATTGATTTGGTGGTTTTGGATATTATGCTTCCAAAGATAACAGGTTTGGAAGTATTAAAGGAATTGCGTGTTAAGAGTCAAATTCCTGTCTTAATGCTCACAGCACTTGATGATGAATCTATTCAAGCATCCAGTTTTGATGAAGAAGCCGACGATTATATCACAAAACCGTTTTCTATGCTTTTATTGGGAAAAAGGGTGACTGCTTTATTAAGAAGAAGTGGTAAAACTTCCGAATTACATCAGATTCAATTTGGTGATATTACAATAGATTTTGGAGGCTACACTGCTTCAGGTAAAAATGGACAGATTGACCTCACGCCAAAGGAGATTGATCTTCTGAAATTATTGGTGGAGCATAAGGGTTTAGTATTAACAAGGTCGCAAATATTGGACGAACTGTGGGGATATGATTATCCTATCATGGAACGAACTATTGATACCTACATTAAAAATTTGCGGAAAAAGTTAAACCTTGATCGGATTATTACTGTAAAGGGTGTTGGCTACAAATACGAGGAGTCACTATGAAAAATCAGAAACTGTTTTCTAAAATATTTCTTTATACATTTATGGTCATGTTCTTTGTGACCGTAATTGCACATGTGTGCCTTTATTTTCTCGCACCCCAGATGACATTGAGTACTAACAGTTTTTTAGGGGGAGCTATCATAGAGAGCGATATAAACACTGGCTTACTGATAAAGTCTGCCATTTCAAAGGCTTTGCCTATGTCTTTGTTGGGCTGTACCATTATTTCTCTCGTATGCTCGCTGATATTCTCCAAAGCTATGAGCAAGCCTATTAAACAGATTTCAGAAACAACTGAAAAGATGGAACAGATGGATAAAACGGCAAGATGTACGGTGGATACAAATGATGAAATTGGCGTGCTGGCGTCTAATGTGAATATGTTATATTCCAGTCTGCTTTCTACCATCGAAAATCTGGAAGAAGAAAAACAAAAAGTTAGTGAAGCGGAAAAATCGAAGATTGATTTTTTGAGAGCTGCTTCCCATGAGTTAAAAACACCCGTAACAGCTCTCAATGCAATTTTGGAAAATATGATTTTGGGTGTTGGGAAATACAAAGATCGGGACACCTGCCTGTTGGAGTGTAAGGAAATTACTGGACAGATTTCTTTTATGATAAAAGAAATTTTGGATACTTCCCGTTTGAATTTTACACAGGAGAAAAAGAATTTTGAATCCTTTGATTTATCTGATAGTCTTCCTTTAATCTGTGAACCATACCAGTTGATTGCAAAAGCAAAGAAGTTGTACTTTTCTCTCGATATACAAGAAAAATGTCCGATCCATACATCAAAGAAAAATCTTGAAAAAATCTTATCCAATGTACTTTCTAATGCGGTTTCTTATACGAATCCAGGACACAGGGTAACCGTTGTTCTGACCGCAGATCAGATAGAAGTTAGAAATGAATGTGTGCCTATCCCAAAGGAAAAGCTACATCGTGTATTTGAACCTTTTTACCGCCCGGATTTTGCCAGAGATCGGAAGGATGGGGGTAATGGATTAGGATTGTATATCGTAGATACTCTATCAAAAGCATTAGAGTTATCTTATAAATTTGAACCGATGGAAAATCAATCTGGAATGTGTTTTACACTTTTTTTGTCTTGAGATGCCTCTCCCTAATGGGAGAGGTTTTTATTTTCTTTCTCTGTTTCATACTAGTTCCATATAGAGATGTTATGCTATCAGTGTTGCAACATTTATCTTAATGAAACGGAGGTTTTTAAATGAATTTTATGAATCGAGCGTGGCTGTATATCATCCGTAAAAAGGGAAAGAGTATTCTTCTTTTTATTATTTTGTTGGTGATGGCAACCTTTGTATTAACTGCGCTGGCTCTGGGAAACGCTTCAAAATCTGCCCAAGAAGATTTGCGGAAAAGTCTTGGCGGAAGTTTTCTGATTGGATTTGATTACACGGAAAACAATCCTTACTTAAAGGTTGAAAATGTAGAAGGTGGCACACTGATGTATTCTACACAACAGATCAGCCCGGAGTTGGTAGAACAAATTCGTGGGATTGGTGGAGTAACGGATTGCAGCGCTACGGTAGAGAGCCTGGCAGCATTTTCATCACTGGAGCTGTTTACAGGTAATATTCCGATAGAGGAAGAATTTCAGAAATCCTCGAAAATTCTAAGTACGTGGAAAAGCGAAGAACTTACAAGATTTACTTCCGGACAGTTGACCTTGACAGAAGGACGTCATATTATTCCTGGTGACAAAAACAAAGGACTTATTAGCAAAGACTTAGCCGATAAAAATGACCTAAAAGTCGGTGATATAATCCATACAGATAGAGGTGTGGATATTGAAATCGTAGGGTTATTTATACCAAAAGAAATAGAGGGAATCAATGATCAGGTGACAACTTATGATAAAATACAAAATCTTGTTATTGCTGACCTTACTACAATGGTTGATTATGAAAATGGCCCAGCAATTCAAGGATTTAATGAGCTAATGGTTTCGGTAGACGATCCACAGAATGTAGAACATATTATTTCTAAGATGAAAGAAATATCAGATGTGGATTGGAAAGGATTTTCTGTTTTGACTGACAATGAAAACTATGAAAATGCGGCATCTTCCCTGAAACAACTATCAGAGCTTGTATCAACGATTTTGATTGTGGTACTGATTGTAAGTATTACGATACTTTCCCTTATTCTTACCATGTGGGCTAGATCCCGTATCCATGAAACAGGAGTATTGCTTTCCGTAGGAATATGTAAACTGTCCATTTTGGGGCAATATATTGCTGAAGTTTTAATAATAGCAACGCTTGCCTTTTCTCTCTCCTATTTTTCGGCTAGTGCAATAGCTGGTCAGATGGGAAAGACATTACAATCCAAACAGGCTGTAACTGAAATTCAGCAGGAGGACGGTCTATCTGCTGGAATCCGTGGGGAGGCAGGAACAGATAGTGAAAATCAGGAAGTGGAAACTCCTGAGTTGCAGGTTACTGTACATCTACAAGAGATGGGGCTATTATTCTTAATTGGGATTGGAATTGTAACGGTATCTGCTGGAATTTCTTCCATTTCTGTTATGCGTTTGAAACCACACGAAATCTTATCAAAAATGAGTTAATGGAGGCAGTGATATGAAAAGAGCATTCCCAATTTTAGAATTGAATAATTTGACATATTCTTATGACAAGAAGAAAAAGATACTTAGAGGTGTCAATGCTCAGATGGAAACTGGAGAGATGTATGCCATCCTGGGTTCATCAGGTTGCGGTAAGACAACACTTTTATCCTTAATTGGTGGCTTGGATAGTCCTACCAGTGGAAGTATCAATTTTAATGGAAAAGACATTTCTCAGATAGGATTAGAAAATCATCGAAAGAAAAATATTGTTTTTATTTTTCAAAGCTACAATTTGATTGACTATATGACTCCACAAGAGAATGTTTGGCTGACGGCAAAGAAACCTGTTCTTTCGCTTCTGGAACGTTTAGGACTTACCAGGGAAGAGGCGAAGAGAAATGTATTGAAACTTTCTGGAGGTCAGCAGCAGCGAGTAGCTATTGCACGGGCACTGGCAAGTGAAGCACCTGTTATATTGGCGGATGAACCTACCGGCAATCTGGATGAAGATACAGCAAGGGAGATTATAGAACTTTTGAAGAAGACAGCCCATGAGCTGGGAAAATGTGTGATTGTAGTGACTCATAGCAAACAGTTGGCAGAAGAAGCAGATGAGGTGTTGGAAATTCAGCAGGGGAAATTGAGGAAAAGGGAAGTTACAAAGTAAAATGGAACATGTGTGTTACCTTTCTTGATCTTCATAGTTATTTCAAATTTTGTTTATATTATATGGTGTAACATTATCCTTCTAAAATTTACATTTGAATAAATGGATGAGCAGTCTGGTCGTGGGTCAGGCTGCTTTTTGCATAAAAATTTTTATGATGTCATGTGTAAAAAAATATATACAAGAAATATCTGATAATATATAATTCTATTATAAATTATCG
>OGYG01000443.1_pt1 | contig 42928 bp, 41 predicted proteins | sample 1576481 | NCBI WGS metagenome assembly OGYG01 (sample SAMEA3541497, study PRJEB24748) | human gut metagenome | biome: human gut; feature: human-associated habitat; material: faeces | place: China | collected 2012 | reverse complement strand
GTGCTCCTGCCAAGACGAAAAATTATGTAAACGCTGATGGCGTTTATATTTTTTCGGGAAAAGGTCCGACCTTTTCCGCATCTTGCAAAACCTATAAGCAGAACTTTTGGAAAGGATGAAAAAAGCAATGGTTGGGACAATTATCACAGATTAAATGTTGCTAATGAAAAACTATATCGTGATAATCAGCGTTTGGGAAAAGTCAATGCAATGCTTACCGAAGAAAATACAAGGTTGAAAACGGAAAATAAGGATTACAGTCTGCTACGTAAGGTGTTTGGTCGCAAGCAGATAGATGAGTTGCTGGAACAGGCAAGGACAGTGAAAGGTCGCAAGCGTGACAACACACGCTCAAGATAAATCAAAATCACAGGAGGAAATCACAATGGAAAAAACAATTTTTGAAGCAATGGGCGGAACCTACAGGCAGGTTGGCGATTATCTATTACCTGAAATCACAATACCGGCCGAAGAAGAAACAGAATCGATTGGACTGTGGGGGCAGCGACACGCAAGGCATTTGCAGGAACACCATAAGGTCTTGTATATGAACCTGCTGACAAGTGGAAAGCTGCATAAGTATCTTTTGGATGTTGATAAGCAGGCAGAGGATATGTTTCTTCGGCTGGTAGAGCAGATGGCGAAGCGTGAGGGTGTGACTGAGCAGCTAAAGGCGGAAAATCAAATGGAGTGGGTTGGCAGGATGAATAGCATTCGCAGTAGAGCGATGGAGATTGTGAATGCAGACCTGATTTTCAACGAATAATACAGTTCATAACACAAAAACAGAGCAGACAAGGAACAACATCCTTACCTGCTCTGTTTTTGTGCCTGCAACGGCCTGTTAGGTTCTGCAAGCGTTACTTTTCTTCCGATAATCTCTCGGTGAAAGCCCTGTCTTTTCCTTAAAGCATTTTCCAAAATGGCTGATTTGCCGAAATCCTACGCTGTCTGCAATATTGCCTATCGGCTCGTCAGAATTTTTCAGCAATTCAGTAGCCTTTGAAAGTCTGTATTCGGTTAAGTATTTGTACGGTGTGGTCTGCATACTTGTCTTAAAGCAGCGCAGACATTCCGATTTGCTGACATTTGCGCTTCCTGCAAGTTTATCAAGAGAAATCTCCTCGCCATAGTGTTCGCTGATATATTGTAAAAATTTCTGCATACGAGAGCCAATAATGGTATCCGTATTTCCGCTCGGTAATTGAATGTTTCGGCATACTTCAAGCCAAAGTGCACAGAGCAGACAGAGCACCTCATAGGCGTAAAATTCTGTTTTTCTGTTTTCAAGGTCAGCAAGACGGGAAAGCACAGAGAGAATCGATTGACACCGATTCTTTTCTTTCGGAAAGCAGCAGATCGGTAATTCATCCTTACCGACAATACGCTCCACAAAAGCCGCTGCCGGGCTTCCAAAATAAAATTTAAGAAAATAGTCGGGGAAAATAAAACTGTTATAGTGGCAAGATAGCGACTTTTTAACAAGATGTATCACATTTTTATTGATAAAGATACCGCTGCCCTTATTCACTTGAACGGATGTATCCAATGTCTTTATTTCAATTTCACCGTCCAGTACATAGATGAACTGCAAATCTTCGTGCCAGTGCATAACCTGAAAGCCGGGATTTCTCGGATAACTTTGATCGCCCACAACATCAAGCACAAGATACGGAAAATCCGAGTCTGCATTTAGATTGACGGAGTTTATGTAATTGTTTCGTTCGTTTTTCATTTTGCTTTATCCTTGATTGAACATATTATGATAATACCCGACGATATTCTAATATTATATCGCATTTAATTGTGATAATATTATACTAAGCAATAAATCCAAAGTCAAGATGGGAGGTGGAGCAAGAATGTTTTTTCAGTATGGCGAAAAAGAGATTATATATCTAAAACAAAAAGATAAACGCCTTGCAGAAGTGATTGATAAAATCGGGAAAATCGAGCGTGAAGTGGACAGCGATTTGTTTTCTTCGGTTGTTCATCACATTATCGGTCAGCAGATTTCTACAAAGGCGCAGGCAACAATCTGGCAGAGAATGCAGGATAATCTTGGCGTAGTGAATGTCGATACCGTTCTTGCCGCCGGGATCAATCATTTACAGTCTTTTGGAATGACTTTTAAAAAAGCCGAGTATATCACAGACTTCGCTGTAAAAGTACAAAACGGGGCGTTTGATTTGGAGGAAATTTGGGACAAAACGGACGATGAGGCAATAGAGGAATTGTCGTCACTGAAAGGTATCGGTGTGTGGACTGCCGAAATGATTTTGCTTTTTTGTATGCAGCGCCCTAATGTATTCAGCTACGGTGATTTAGCTGTCTTGCGTGGTATGCGGATGGTATATCATCATCGGAAAATAGACCGTAAATTGTTTGAAAAATATCGCAGGCGGTTAAGCCCTTATTGCAGTGTGGCAAGCTTGTACTTTTGGGTGGTAGCCGGCGGTGCGATACCTGAAATGAAAGATTACGCTCCCAAAAAGGAGAACAAGAAAAATGAACGAGCAAGAGAAATTGCAAGCAATTCAAAACAGGGATAGTTCGTATGACGGTAAATTTATTTTTGGTGTGAAAACAACAAAAATTATATGCCGACCGGGCTGCCCTGCAAGATTACCGCTTGAAAAAAATATTGTATTTTTTGGCACAATGGAAGAAGCAATAGAAAAAGGCTATCGTCCTTGTAAAAGATGTAAGCCGAAATTGGTTAATCAATCACAGGAGGGAAAATAAATGGGCAACACTATCGTATTATTTGAAGTGACCGTAAAAAACGGGAGAATGGATGATTATTTGAAAATGGTAGGTTCACTGAAGGAGAGCCTTGCAAATGCAGAGGGATTTATCAGAGCAGAGCGTTTTTCTTCTCTTGCCACGGAGGGAAAACTGCTCAGTATGTCCGTATGGGAAAATGAAGAATGTGTTTCAAAATGGCGGAACTTTGCCGCACACCGTATGGCGCAAGAACACGGGAGAATGAATGATTTTGCAGACTACAAGATCACGGTTGTAACGCCAGTCCGTAGCTATACAATGATGAATAGAACAGAGGCACCTGCGGACTCCAATGAATATTTGGAGGTGTAAACTTATGACCTATACATATCACTATGACTCGCCTTTAGGCGGTATCACACTTTCGAGCAACGGAACAGAGCTGACAGGGCTTTGGTTTGACGGGCAAAAATATTTTGGAGACACGCTCCCAAAAGAATATGAAGAAAAGCCTTTGCCGATATTTGAGCAGTCTGTTCACTGGCTGGATATTTATTTCAGCGGCAAAGCACCTGATTTCACACCGTCGCTGTGTATGCAGACAACGCCTTTCCGTAAATCCGTATGGGAAATTATGCTGACTATTCCATTTGGAAAGACAATGACTTACGGTGAAATTGCGGATAGAATAGCAAAGCAAAAAGGACTTTCAAAAATGTCCGCACAGGCTGTCGGCGGTGCGGTGGGGCATAATTCCATTTCCCTCATAATTCCCTGTCATCGTGTTGTCGGTACAAATGGGAGCCTGACAGGATATGCAGGCGGCATTGAGAAAAAAGTACAACTGCTCACATTAGAGAAAACGGATATGTCCTTATTTTTCGTACCGAAGAAAGGAACAGCCTTATGATTTCAGCCAATGCAAAAACAATCCAAAAATCCTTTACTGAGCAGGCGCAGAACTTTGAAACAAAATCAATGAACTTTACAAAGCAGGAATACTTGGAACATATGATTTCGTGTGTCAAGCCTCAAAAAACAGATACCGTTTTAGAGGTGGCGGCAGGAACTTGTATCTGCGGGCGTTCTCTTGCCCCATGTGTAAAAAATGTGACCTGCCTTGATATGACAACCGCTATGCTTGCTGTTGGAAAAGCTGAAGCCGCAAAACAAAGGCTTTTGAATATGGATTTTGTGCAGGGCGACGCCGAGAAATTGTCATTTTCAGATAACAGCTTTGACATTGTAATCTCCCGTCTTGCTTTTCACCATTTTCCAAATCCAAAACGCTGTTTTTCAGAAATGGTACGGGTATTGAAAACAGGCGGTAAACTGGTTGTCATGGATATGGAGGCAGCCGAAGAAACATTGCGCAATACAGAAGATGAAATAGAAACCCTGCGTGATCCCTCACATATGCGTAATTTGAGCAAGGAAGAATTTACAGAAATGTTCCAAGATAGTCGCTTGCCTATTACAACGATGGATTGCACGGAACTTCCTGTTTCATTATCTGCTTGGCTCGCTCTTACTAATACACCTGCCCAAATAGCCGCAGACATATCCAAATGGCTTATGGATGAAATAAATGGCAGTGGATTAACAGGCTTTAATCCTTATGAAAAAAATGGGAAAATCTATTTTAATCAGCGCTGGCTTATGATGATCGGGAAAAAGCTTTGATGGATTGTTGCGCTTTCAAACACAAAATAGAGGGTAAGGTACAAACCTTCCCCCTCAAAGTTTATCCCTTAAAAACGGCTTACAATCAGGCTTTCGGGACCTCTATTTTTCGATGCTTAAGAGTGAATAGAATAGAAAATTATCTATAGGCACCAAATGATTTAGTTTATAATAATTGTCAGGACAGTGCTTGATTCTCCAAGCAAAATCGCTTATAATTTGAGCTGGAACATATTGCTATTATCCGCAGTGACAGGGCGACTGTTATCAATCCCGATAACAAATTGATAACATTAGCCCATATGGGCAGGATAATATGGATATATCAAATAATCAAAAGTACCACGAATACGACAGAGAATAATCTCTAAACAAAATTGATTAGGATTCGTCGAGTTTGAATAATATATTAGAGCCAAGAAATGCCTATTTTACAGGCATTCTTGGCTCTTTTTATGTCTGGTGACAAGAAAATGGTAGGATATTGTTGTCAGATTTTCCTTCAAACATTCGTTATATTTTATGAAAGACAAAAACAGGGAGGTGAGAAACCTTGGAAAAGAATGGATTTAAAATCCTGCTGGAAACCATGTATGAATTGTATGAGCAGGGAATGTATCGGGTTGCCTATGGGGTTCTTCATAACAAGGAACAGGCAGAGGATGCGGTGCAGGATAGTTTTGAGAAACTTTTGAAATATTTACCGGAGATTGATGCTCCCGATAGTCCAAAAACACAAAAACTTGTTTTGAAAATAGTTCGAAACACAGCAATTGATCAGTAGCGCAGGAACAATAAACAGAATGAATGGCTGTCTGAACAAGGGAAATGTGGAGAAGAAACAAGTACATTTATAAAATCCGTAGAGGACAGAGAATTCCTTCAGCAATTATTGCAAGCAGTTCCAACTGAGTATAGGGAAATCATTAAATTGCGATGCTATTATGGATTTTCAGCAAAAGAGACAGGTAATATTTTAGGAATTAGTGAAGGAAATGTAAACAAAAGATTGGAGCGGGCACGAAAACTGATTGCTGACCGATTAGAATGGGAGGAGGAATTTGGCAATGAAACAGGAAAAAAAGTTAGATCAGATAATGGAAAAACTGGGACAAGAAATAGAAGAAGAGCAGTTTTGGAAAGAAGAACAAATACATGATTTTTCAAAAGATTATCAAAATAAAAAACAAAGATTATTGTCCTTGGCAGAAACAAATAGAGAGAAAAAAGTAATGTTTCATAACTGTGTGATTAGAAGAATTCTTCAAGCAGCAGCGGCAGTAATAATTGTAGTAGGAATTTCTTTTACCGTTTATGCAATGACGAAAAATGGAGAGGCAATTCAGGTAGAAATCGAAGAGGGAGCACAAACAATTTTTGTGGAAGTAGAGAGAAAGAAAGAATGTGCTGATGTAATTGCTGTTCCTGAGTATTTACCGGAAGGTTATGAAGTCTGGGATGAGGAAAAAGAAAAATATTCTCTTGGAAAATATTCTTTTGGAGGAGTTTGGGGAGCAAATGGTATTACAATTTTGGTAGATGAATGGATGGAAAAAGAGCAATTTCCATATAAAACCTGTGAAATCTGGCAGACTGGAAATGTAAAAAACCTGCTGATTGATAGAGGAGAAGAACCAGGATATCGATGGGGTCTGCTTCAGTTTTATGAAAAAGAAGGGTATGTAGTGCAGATGTTTGCAGCTTCCTTTATTCCCAAAGAAGAAGTATTGGAAATAGGAAAGCAAATAAAAATTTATGAAAAAGATGATTTTTCTGAAAGAGAAAAAGAGAAATCTATAAATAAAAAAGTTACTCTGGGAGAAAAAATAGAGTATCCGGATTATGCAAAAGGATGCAGCCTTCAGGTGACGGATATTACATTTTCTGAGGTGGAAGATGAGGTACATAAGATAGATGGTCCAGTGAAGAAGATGGAAGTTACAGTGAAATTACAAAACATCACAGATAAGTTGTGGGAAGAACTTCCGGTATATCCGGTGTTTTACAGACCACTTATGGAAAATGAACCGCCATACGACATTAAAGGAGGAGTTTCTGACAGCAAGTATAATGGAAAGTATTATGTAAGATTAGAACCACATTCAGAAAAAGAAGTGTATTTTACATTTATTGTTGCGGAAGAAGGATATCTTGAATTTTTTGGAAAGGATTATTTAAGGCTTTGTGAATAGCAATTTTATTTGAAAGTTGGATAAGTGAAAAACCGCCCGCAAGTCTCAGAAATGGAGATTTGCGGGCTTAAAATTTATTTCATATCTTTATAAAGTTCCTTCCCATAAGTATCTAATAAATGGATTGTTTTTTCCATGTCTTCTTTTTCTGTTTCAGGATGAAGGGCGCAGATGCGAAGGACTGTTTTTCCATGAAGGACAGTAGTAAACACAGCAGCATATCCGCTTTCCAATATTTTTTCGGAAATTTGTTCATTTAAAAGATCGGTTTGCTCGTTGGATAATCCTTTTGGGGCATAGCGGAAATTTATCATGGCAAGCTGTGCTGGAGATATAATTTCCCAATCAGGAAGCTCTTTTAAAATATCTTCTGCCCAATATGCAAGCTGAAAACCGTGTTCAATAGCGCTGCCGATTAAATCTGTTCCTAAAATCTGTAAGGTGAGCCAAAGTTTTAATCCTCTGGCAGGTCTGGTGAGTTCCATACCGATATCCCATGTATTAATGTGTTCTCTATCTCCTTGTACATCTTTTAAATATTCTGGATTTACGTGAAAACTGTGGAACAAATGTTGAATATCTTTTACCAAAACCATAGCACATCCATAAGTTTGAAATAGCCATTTATGGGCATCCCAACTTAAACTGTCAGCCAATTCTGTTCCGTCTAAAAGGTGGCGATATTTAGGACTTAACAGGACAGAAGCGCCGTAAGCGCCATCAATATGAAACCAAAGGTTGTGTTTCTGGCAGATAGCTGCGATAGCTTTGAATGGATCAATACTTCCGGTATTTGTAGTTCCGGCAGTTCCGATAACTACAAATGGGATAAGTCCGGCTTTTTTGTCATCTAAAATCGTTTTTTCCAAAATTTCAGTATTTATTTTAAAATCCGGTGTAGTAGGAATTTTACGAATTCTTTTATTGGGAATTCCGATAATTCTAAGACCTTTTGCAACAGAGCTGTGTGTTTGGTCAGAAATATATGCCACACCAAGATGAAGGGTTTCATCAGTTAGTTTATTATCTCTGGCAGCTGTAAGTGCTGTGATATTTGCCATGGAACCTCCGCTTACAAAAACACCTCCGGATTTTTCACCAAATTCTGCCTGAGTGCAGAGCCATTTTAACACTTCCTGTTCAATACAGTTTACCATGGGAGCCAGTTTGCTCCCACCTGCATGGATATTATAGGCAGATGTCATAATATCACCAAGCCAAGAAATAGAAGAAGCAGGACCAGGTACAAAGCCAAAGAAACGTGGATGATTGGAGTCTCCTCGATACTGGTATACTTCGTTCATCATTTTCTGAACTACCTCATTGGCAGGACGCCCGTCTTTGGGAATTCCCAACTGTTTTATTTTTTCAGCTTGTCCATCCGGTGCATTCCAGATGACCTGCTGTGTATGAATATCATGCTTTTCCAAACAAAAATCATGAACAAAATTTTTGATTTCTTTTTCTAACTGAGCGCTGTTTAAAATATTTTCACTGTTTATCATAATATTATCAACTCCTAAAGTTTCATTGTTATCTTGACGCCTTTAATATAGTAGTTTACACTAAAATTATCTATTTGTTAAATTGATAAATTTTATAATATATATGAAAAAAAGTAATAAGAGGAAGATATGGAAATTAGAAATATCGCTACTTTTTTAAAGGTAGCAGGGACACAAAACTTTTCGAAAGCAGCAGAGCAGTTGGGCTATTCACAATCAGCAGTTACGGTACAGATACAGCAGTTGGAAAAGGAATTAGATACACAGCTTTTTGAAAGAATAGGGAAAAGAGTTTATTTAACAGAGAAAGGGCAGGAATTTGTTTTTTATGCAAACGAAATTATGAGGGTGACGAATCGTGCCCTTGATTTTTCGAAGAAAAACAGTGTACCGAAGGGGACGTTGAGAATAGGGGGTGTAGAGTCGATTTGTACGGCATTGCTGCCTGATTTAATATTAAAACTTCATAAGCTTTGTCCTGAGATTGAAATTGTAATTAAATCCGGAAAAACCGCAGATTTACTTGATATGGCCAAGGGAAATGATTTGGATTTGATTTTTACTTTGGACCAGAAAATTTGTAATCCGGAGTGGCCTTGTGCAATGCAAAGAACAGAAGAAATTATTTTTGTTACATTGGGAAAAGAAAGACAGGAAAAGAGAAAAATACAGATACAGGAATTGGTACAGGAACCTTTTCTTCTTACAGAGAGGGGAGCAGCCTATCATTATGAATTAGAGCGACTTTTATCAGAACGTGATTTAAGAATTTCACCTGTGTTGGAGATTGGGAATACAGAGACAATTATCAATTTATTGAAAAGGGGAATGGGTGTTTCTTTTTTGCCGGAATTTACGGTGAGAAAGGAATTAAAAAGAGGAAAACTCAGGCAGATTGATACAGATTTACCCGGTGTAAAAATGTACAGCCAATTATTGCACTATAAAAATAAGTGGATTACACCTCAGATGCAAGTGTTTATAGACATGGTAAAAGGAGAGCAGACTCATTAAATATTGAGCGCTCTCCTTTTGGGATTATGTGCGGGCAAGCCCATCCACACTCAGCACTACGCCTGTAATATAAGAAGCCTCATCAGAAGCTAGAAATACAAAAGCATTAGCAATGTCCTCCGGTTGTCCCAGACGGCGTAAAGGAATTTGAGCAATCATCGGTTCGATGACTTCCTTTGGAACTGCCTTCATCATGTCTGTTTCTGTAATTCCGGGGGCTACTGCATTTACACGAATCCGTTTTGGCCCCAGTTCTCGTGCAAGAGATACCGTAAGACCATTTACCGCAAATTTGGAAGTAGGATAGGCAATACCGCTTGGCTGTCCGTAAATACTTACCATAGAAGAGGTACTTAAAATAACACCTTTCTTGCGTGCTACCATACATTCAGATGCTGCTTTGGTAGCATTGAATACGCCTTTTACATTTAAGTCCATAACTTTATCAAACATTTCTTCTGTATAATCAGTAAAAAGTGTGCTTTCCGAAACTCCGGCATTGTTGACAAGAATGTCTACACATCCGTATTGTGAAGTGACGCTTTTAAATTCGGCTCTTACAGCTTTTAAATCACTTAAATCAGGGCTAATTCCAACTACTGTGGAGTCAGGGTATTTTTCTTTTAACTGTGCAACTGCTTTTTGGGCAGACTGCATAGAACTGGCAGTTAAGATTACAGTTGCGCCTTCTCTTAAAAATGCATCGGCAGTGGCGTACCCAATTCCTCGGCTTCCGCCTGTTATAATTGCTACTTTATCTTTTAATCTCATAATTATTCACCTCATATACTTGATGAAATTAGTATACATATTTATGTGAAAATTATCTGTGACCAAATCACAAAAGGAAAAAACAAATACTTGCACAGGATATTTGAGAATGGTATGATAGGAAGAAACAAGCAGGAGGTAGAAAATGGGCTGTTTAGGAAACTTATTGTGGTTTATTTTCGGAGGCTGCATTTCCGGTCTTAGCTGGTGTCTGGCAGGATGTCTGTGGTGTATTACGATTATCGGAATTCCTGTGGGACTGCAATGCTTTAAGTTTGCGTCTTTAAGTTTTTTTCCGTTTGGAAAAGAGGTTTCTTACGGTGGAGGAGCAGGCTCTTTGATTTTAAATATTATCTGGCTGGTGGTATCAGGACTGCCGCTTGCGCTGGAGCATTTGGTTTTTGGGGTGGTTTTATGTATTACTGTGATAGGCATTCCTTTTGGTTTGCAGCAGTTTAAGCTTGCAAAGCTGGCGCTTATGCCCTTTGGAGCAGAAATTGTATAAGAAAAGAAAGGACTATGAGAAATGAGTGAACAAATGCAGAAAACAATGGACAAATTTTTAGAGGAATTAAAAGAAAAATCAAAAGATTATCCGGAATTAATGAACTTATTTGTAACTTGTTATACAAATACATTGGATACCACAGTAAAGAGAATGGAAAACAACACCACACATGTAATTACAGGTGATATTCCGGCTATGTGGCTGAGAGACTCCGCTGCACAGCTTCGTCCATATATCTTCCTTGCAAAGGAAGATGAGGAAATTCGTGAATTAATTGCAGGACTTGTGAGAAGACAGTTTATGTATATCAATATTGATGAGTATGCAAATGCTTTCAACCATTCTGCAAGCGGTGACTGCTGGGAAAAGGATGATCCAAATCAGAGCCCATGGGTATGGGAAAGAAAATTTGAGATTGACTCTTTATGCTACCCAATTCAGTTGGCTTACTTATTATGGAAAAACGCAGACTGTGTAACACAGTTTAACGAAGATTTCCAGAAAGGTGTAGAAAAAATTCTGGAAGTATTCCGTACAGAGCAGTACCATGAAGACAAATCTTCTTATCGTTTTAACAGAAACAACGGATATTACCGTGATACACTTTCCAGAGACGGAAAAGGCGCTCTGGTAAAATCAGGAACAGGTCTTATTTGGTCAGGTTTCCGTCCAAGCGATGATGCTTGTACTTATGGATATTTAATTCCTTCTAATATGTTCGCAGTAGTTGTTTTGGGATATCTGGAAGAAATTGAAACAGAGATTTATCATAATGAGGAGCTTGCCAAGGCAGCAAAAGAATTAAAAGACGAAGTTTATCAGGCGATTGAGACAATCGGTAAGACTTTTACAGAAGAATTCGGTATGGTATATGCCTATGAAACAGATGGTTTTGGTATGTACAACTTAATGGACGATGCCAATGTACCAAGTCTTCTTTCCATGGATTATTTGGGATATCCTTCTGATAGGGAAATTGCAGGAAATACAAGAAGACTGCTCCTTAGCGAAGCTAATCCATTCTATTTCAAGGGAGAAAAGGCAGCAGGAATTGGAAGCCCTCATACACCTTCCAACTATGTTTGGCATATTGCTATGGCAATTCAGGGACTTACAGAAACTGAACAGGAAAAGAAAATGGAAATTTTAAAAACAATGGCTGCTACAACCGGCGGCAAAGGTGTTATGCACGAAGGATTTTGTTGTGAAGACGATACTCGCTTTACAAGAGAATGGTTTTCATGGGCAAATGCCATGTATGCAGAATTGTTCTTAGACTGCATGGGATATCGTTTAGAAAAATAAAGAAAAATTTTTAGAATAGAGAAGAACTTTTGAAAGGGGAGGCTGTTTTATACAGCCTCCCCTTTTTATGCTGTTTTAATACCATTTTAATACCTCGCTTCTGTATTATAACACGAATTTAAAATTACCTATGCTACACTAGGTTCTGCCATAAAGGAAGAAAGAGAGATGAAGAATATGGATTTATTGATGATTTTAATTCTGGCAATATGCTTTGGCAGCATGAAGCTTTTGGCTGACTGGTGCGAAAAACAGGTAGGAACGACCGTTTCTAAGGAGGAGAGCAAATGATTTTATTAGGCATGATTATTTTATTGCTTACCGGATATTTGTTTTATGCGTTAATTTATCCGGAGAAACTGTAAGACATAGAGGAAGCTTGGAGGAGAAAAGGAATGTTACAGATTGTACTTACACTTGCAATATTCATGATACTGGTAATTCCAATGGGAACTTATATGTATCATATTGCTACAAAACAAAAGACCTTCGCCGATAAGATTTTTAATCCGTTAGACAATACCATTTACAAAATTTGTCATATCGGCAGAGAAGGAATGAACTGGAAACAGTATGCACTGCATTTATTAACAACAAATGCGGTTATGGTATTTATTGGATATCTGGTATTAAGACTGCAAGGAATTTTATTTGCAAACCCTAATGGGATTGAAGCAATGGAGCCAACGCTTTCCTTTAATACCATTATCAGTTTTATGACAAATACAAACCTGCAGCACTATTCCGGTGAGTCAGGACTTTCCTATTTAAGCCAGATGATGGTTATTATCTTTATGATGTTTGTATCAGCAGCAAGCGGATATGCAGCATGTATGGCGTTTTGCAGAGGACTGGCAGGAAAACAAAAAGATGTGGGTAACTTCTATGAAGATGTGGTGAGAATTACCACACGTATTTTAATCCCTGTATCTTTTATCGCAGGCTTGTTACTTATATGGCAGGGCGTTCCGCAGACACTGGAAGCAAATCAGACAGTACAGACCATTGAAGGACAGTTTCAAGATTTGGCAATGGGACCGGTAGCTTCCTTGGAAAGCATTAAGCATCTGGGAACAAACGGCGGTGGATTTTTCGGTGCAAATTCTACAACACCATTTGAAAACCCAACCATTATTTCTGATTTGATTGAATTATTTTCTATGATGATTTTGCCGGGAGCATGTGTAATTACTTTTGGAAAAATGACAATGAAACGGAAAAAACAGGAAAATAAAAAAGTTCTGTTTGGAAATCAGGGAAGAACTATTTTTGCTGCAATGTCTATTCTGTTTATCGTAGGTCTTGCCATTTGTTTTACATCTGAAATGGCAGGAAATCCTGCACTGGAACAGGCAGGATTAAATCAGGACATGGGAAGTATGGAAGGAAAAGAAGTCCGCTTTGGAATTGCACAATCAGTTCTTTTCACTACGACAACAACTTCCTTTACCACAGGTACTGTTAATAATATGCACGATACATTAACACCTCTTGGTGGTATGGTGCCTATGCTACACATGATGTTAAACTGTGTGTTTGGCGGTAAAGGCGTTGGCTTGATGAATATGATTATGTACGTCATACTTGCCGTATTCCTGTGTGGCTTAATGATAGGACGTACTCCTGAATATCTTGGCAAAAAGATTGAAGGAAAAGAAATGAAGCTGGTAGCACTGGTATTGATTGTTCATCCTCTTTTAATCTTAGGATTTTCTGCACTGGCAGTTATGACAGGGGCAGGACAGGCAGGTATTACCAATGAAGGATTTCATGGATTATCACAGGTTCTTTATGAATATGCTTCTTCTGCTGCAAATAATGGCTCTGGATTTGAGGGACTTGCAGATAATAGCTACTTCTGGAATATCACAACAGGACTTGCAATGTTCTTTGGACGTTATATAGCCATTGTAGCACAGCTTGCCATTGCAGGAAGCATGCTTGCAAAACGCAAAGTCAATGAAACAGTTGGTACATTAAGAACGGACAATGTGATTTTTATAGCGATTTTAGTAGTAGTAGTTTATATCTTTGCCGCATTGACATTCTTCCCTGCATTGGCGCTTGGTCCTATTGCAGAGTATTTGACTTTATGGATGCCGTAAAACAGAAAGGATTGTAATTAAAATGGGAAAACAAGATAAGAAGACAAAATTTATTACAAAGGATATATTGAAAAGCTCTGTTATAGGAGCTTTCAAGAAACTGAGTCCCAGATATATGATAAAAAATCCCGTTATGTTTGTAGTAGAAGTTGGATTTTTCATTACGCTTGTAATGACCTTCTTCCCAACCATTTTCGGAGATGACAGTGGTCTGAGAGTTTACAATGGTATTGTATCAGCAATTCTTTTTGTAACAATTTTATTTGCAAACTTTGCAGAGTCTGTGGCAGAAGGCAGGGGAAAAGCACAGGCAGACTCCTTAAAGAAAACAAAAAAAGATACCGTTGCAAATTTGGTACTAAAGAATGGGACAGAAAAAGTTGTAAATGCTTCTGAGCTGAAAAAAGGCGATATCGTTATGGTAAGAATGAACGAAGTCATTCCGAATGACGGCGAGGTAATCGAAGGTGTTGCATCCGTAGATGAGTCTGCAATTACAGGAGAAAGCGCTCCTGTTACAAGAGAGGCAGGAGGTGATTTTTCCTCTGTTACAGGCGGTACAACAGTAGTGAGCGACTGGTTGAAAATCAGAATTACTTCAGAACCGGGAAAATCCTTTCTGGATAAAATGATTTCTTTGGTAGAAGGCGCTTCCAGACAAAAGACGCCAAATGAAATAGCGCTGAATACTTTGTTGGTAAGTTTGACAATCATTTTCCTTATTGTAGTTGTTACATTATATTGCTTTTCTGATTATGCAGGAGCAAAAATTCCAATGGCAACCATGATTGCTTTGTTGGTATGTTTAATTCCAACAACCATCGGAGGTCTGTTATCTGCAATCGGTATTGCCGGTATGGACAGAGTAACCAGATTTAACGTAATTGCAATGTCAGGAAAAGCAGTAGAAGCATGTGGCGATGTAGATACCATGATTTTAGACAAGACAGGGACAATTACTTTTGGTAATCGTCTTGCAGCAGATTTTCGTCCTGTAAAGGGTAAGAAAAAAGAAGATTTAATTGATTACAGTGTTATGACTTCTCTGTGTGATGCCACACCGGAAGGAAAATCTGTTGTTGAGCTGGCAAGAACTCTGGGAACAAATATTAAAGAAGATGCCAAAGACCAGATGGAATTTGTGGAATTTACTGCACAGACAAAAATGAGCGGAGTAAATTTAAAGGATGGTACACAGATAAGAAAAGGTGCCAGTGAAGCCATTAAAGCTTATGTGCAGGAAAACAATGGTGTTATTCCGGAAGATTTAGACAGTATTGTAACAGAAATATCAAGTCTGGGAGGAACACCACTGGTTGTATGTGCCGGGTATGTGATTTATGGTGTGATTTACCTGAAGGATACAGTAAAACCGGGGCTGGTAGAAAGATTTGAGCGTCTGCGTGAAATTGGAATTAAAACCATTATGTGTACCGGTGATAATCCTCTTACAGCGGCTACAATCGCAAAAGAAGCAGGTGTAGACGGATTTATTGCAGAGTGTAAACCGGAAGATAAAATTGAAGCCATTAAGAAAGAGCAGGCAGAGGGAAAAATAGTGGCAATGACAGGTGATGGTACAAACGACGCACCGGCGCTTGCTCAGGCAGATGTAGGACTGGCAATGAACAGCGGTACAACAGCAGCTAAAGAAGCAGCTAATATGGTAGATTTGGACTCTGACCCTACAAAGGTTCTGGAAGTTGTAGAAATCGGAAAACAGCTTTTGATTACAAGAGGCTCTCTGACAACCTTCAGTATCGCAAATGACGTAGCGAAATATTTTGCAATTATTCCTGCTATGTTTACTCTGGTAATTCCGCAGATGAACATTTTAAATATTATGAGCTTGTCTACACCGTTTAGCGCTATTTTGTCAGCATTGATTTTTAATGCAATTATTATTCCATGCTTAATTCCCATTGCTATGCGTGGTGTAAAATATAAACCAATGCGTTCTGAAAAAATGCTGTTAAAAAATATGAGCATTTACGGACTTGGCGGTGTAATTGTTCCATTTATCGGAATTAAATTAATTGATATTCTGGTAACGCCTTTACTGGCTTTGCTTGGATTATAATTTTGAGGTGAAGATATGAAGAATTTTAGAAGATATTTAAAAAGAGCATTGGCAGTTACTCTTGTACTGCTGGTTTTATGCGGAGTTGTCTATCCCCTGCTTTTAACAGCAGCGGGACAGGCTATTTTTCCTAAACAGGCAAATGGAAGTATTGTCAAAGTAAATGGTAAGGCGGCAGGTTCAGAAATCGTAGGGCAGGAGTTTGAAGGTGACCAATATTTTCACGGAAGAATTTCCTCTGTAAATTATAACACTTATACAAAGGAAGAAAAAGAAAGCGGAGAATATGCAGGAGTTTCATCAGGAAGCTTTAACTATGCCCCAAGCAGCAAAGACCTTGAAAAGCGTGTAGAGGAAGATGTAAAAGCTTTCAAAGAACGTTATAAAGAAGCAACCGGAGAAGAATTTGAAGGAGAAATTCCGGCGGATATGCTTACCGCTTCAGGCTCTGGCTTGGATCCACATATTAGTCCGGAGGCTGCTAAAGTACAGCTTCCCATTGTAGCGGCAGCAAGTGGACTCTCTGAAGAAGAAGTTCAGAATATCGTAGATAATAATACAGAAAAAAAAGTATTCGGCATCTTCGGTGAAGAAAAAGTAAATGTATTAGAATGTAATATTGAGATTGCAGAGGCAATGGGAGAGTAAAAAATGAGCGGTGACAGAAGCACTCCAGAGGAAATCTTAAAACGTATTCAGGCAGAAGAAAAACAAAAAGAAAATGAGAAAAGAGGAAAATTATACATTTTTCTTGGGTATGCGGCAGGCGTGGGAAAGACCTGCGCCATGTTGGATACCGCCCATGAACTGAAGAAAAAAGGAATTGATGTAGTGGCGGGATATATTGAGCCTCACGCACGCTGGGAAACCAGTATGCGTGAAAAAGGGCTTGAAAAAATCCCGCCGCTTATGGTGCCTTATAAGGGAATTGAGCTTAGAGAATTTAATCTGGACGCAGCATTAAAAAGAAAACCACAGATACTCCTTGTAGATGAGCTGGCGCATACGAATGCCAATGGTCTGCGACATAAAAAACGTTATGAGGACATTGAGGAGTTGTTAGATGCAGGAATTGATGTTTATACAACAGTGAATATTCAGCATTTGGAAAGCCTAAACGACATTGTGGAAAATATTACAAAAATTCATGTAAAAGAAAGAATACCGGATGGGGTTTTCGATGAGGCAGAGCAGGTAAAGCTCGTTGATATTGAACCGGATTTGTTAATTACACGTTTAAAAGAAGGAAAAATTTATAAAACAGTTCAGGCAGAACGGGCGCTGCAAAACTTTTTTGCAAAAGAAAAACTGATTGCATTAAGGGAAATTGCTCTTCGCAGAATGGCAGATAAGGTCAATCAGGTAGCACAGCAGGAGCGGCTTTTGAGTGAGAAACAGGAGGAAGGAGAAGGGTATCAGGGAGAACATATACTTACCTGCATTTCCACGGCTCCCTCCTGTGAAAGAGTCATACGAAGCGCTTCCAGAATGGCTTATGCCTTTCACGCAAAGTTTACGGCTCTGTATGTGGAGACTACAAGACTTCAAAACGCAGATGCGTCTGTAAAGAAAATCAGAGATGACAACCTGCATCTGGCAGAAATGCTGGGTGCAAAGATTGTAACCGTATTTGGTGATGATGTGGCTTTCCAGATTGCAGAATATGCCAGAGTGAGTGGAGCGACAAAGCTGGTACTGGGAAGAACCAATCACAAAATTTTATTTGGACAGAAGAAGGGAAATATTACAGATGAAATCAGCGAGTATAGCCCCAATCTGGATATTTTTATTATTCCCGATATGGGACATACAGGTAAGAAAAAGTATTTTTTATTTTCTCCAACAAATTCCGAAAAAAGGAAAAAAACAGAAAAATTGGGAGCAGATATTCTAAAAGAAGCCTTTATGCTTGGGATTGCCACTGCTGTTGGGCTTTTGTTTCAAAAACTGGGATTTTTAAACGCAGATATTATTATGGTGTACTTATTGGGAATTTTGCTGTTGTCGCTGTATACGGCAAGGCGTTATATCGCAGTATCTTCGGCAGTTTTCAGTGTTCTTTTGTTTGACTGGTTTTTTGTAGAGCCTTTTTATAGTTTTAATTTTTACAGTGGAAAATACAGTGCGACCTTTGGCACTATGCTTTTATTTTCTATTATTATTTCTGCCATTATTTCCACAGAAAAGCATCAGGCAAAGGAAAGCGCAAAAATGATGTACCGCACAGAGCTTTTGCTGGATAACAGTCGGAGAATGAGGCGTGTAGAGTCGGTGAAGGAGCTCTTGACAGAATTAAGCGATAAAGTATTAAAGCTGATGAATTTATCTGTTGTTTTTTACGTGCAAAAGGAAGGGAAGCTTACAGGACCATGGCTGTTTCCAAAACCGGGAATTTCTAAGGCAGAATTGGGAAAAACAGTTGACACCAAAGAAAAAGCAGTTGTAGACTGGGTAATGACAAATAGAAAACGTGCCGGCTGCTGTACGCATACGCTTCCTGAGGCAAACGCTATATATCTTCCCATTAAAACCAGTGACGAAATCTATGGAGTTATGGGAATTGTACTGGAAGAAAAAAGAGAAATTCCGCCTTTTGAGTATGGACTTTTAACGGCAATGTTAAATGAAGCAGCTTTGGTTTTCGCAAGATTGATTTACGGAAGGAAGGAAAAACCATGAAAAAGAGGGATATATTATGGTGCATCGTCAGTCTTGCTCTGTCTACGGCAGTGGCATTTGTGTTTTCGGCGCTTGGCTTTAGCGATGCCAATCTGATTATGATTTATATACTGGGTGTGCTGATGGTAGCCCTTTTAACAGGGGGATATGTGTGGGGAATAATCTCCAGTATTTTAGGTGTATTGACCTTCAATTTCTTTTTTGCAGAGCCTATTTTTACTTTTTCTGTGTATAATCCGGACTATTTAATTACCTTTGTGGTTATGTTTGCAACCTCGATTACCTGCTCTGTCTTAACGAAACGAGTGAAGAATTATGCGGCGGAAAATGCGAGAAAATCCTATCGTTCAGAGCTTCTGCTTCAGGCGAGCCGCAGCTTACAGGAGGCGTCCACTTCCCAGGAAATCTTACAAAAAACAGTAAAACAGCTGGGAAAGCTTCTGGAAAAAAAGATATACTGTCTTATGGGAAAACCGGAAAACTGGAAAATGCCGAAAGAACTGTTAAAAGAGGATAGGGCAACGGCTCTTTGGTGTTATCAGCATGGAGAAGATGCCGGATTTTCTACGGATGTTTTAAGAGAGTCTCCGTATATGTTTCTGGCAGTGAAGGGAAAACAGAAGACCTTTGCCGTGATTGTAGTAGATACGAAAAAAGAAGCTATCGGAACGTTTGAAAGAGGAATTGTAGGAACGATTATTCATGAATGTGTCTTTGCCTTAGAAAAAGAAGAATTGCTGAATAAGCAGAGAGAAGCGGAAATGCGTCTGGAAAAGGAACAGCTTCGAGCCAATCTTTTAAGGTCCATTTCCCATGATTTAAGAAGTCCTCTTACTAGTATTTCCGGCAATGCAGAAAACCTTTTGGCGAATGAGGAAAAGCTTCCGGCAGGAAGGCGCAGAGAAATCTATCGGGATATTTATGATGACTCGAAATGGTTGATTAATCTGGTGGAAAATCTTCTTTCCATAACCAGAATTGAAAACGGAAATATGAAGCTGGATATGCAGGGCGAAATAGTGGAGGAGGTCATTGAAGAAGCGTTAAAGCATGTGAATTTTAGGGGGAAAGACCAGAGCGTGCGAATAGAATGTGATGAAATTCTTATGGCAAAAATGGATTTGAAGCTGATGCTTCAGGTAATTATCAATCTGGTGGATAATGCAGTAAAATATACACCAAAGAATGCAGAAATTCTGATAAAAGCAGAGGCAGAGGGGGAGAAAGTTATCCTGTCAGTCCGTGATAACGGAACAGGGCTTACCCCGGAACAAAAAGAAAAAGTATTTGATATGTACTATACGGTAAACAGAGGAATTGGGGATGCAAGGAGGGGAATGGGACTTGGACTTCCTCTGTGTCAGGCGATTGTAAAGGCCCATGGAAGCAGATTAGAAGTCTGTGATAATACACCTAAGGGGACTGTTTTTAAATTTGCCCTTTCGAAGGAGGAGATTTTGCTATGATGAAAGGAAATAAACCATCTGTTTTAGTGGTGGAGGACGATGTACCAATTCGAAATCTGATTACTACGACTTTGGAGATGGAAAAGTATAAATTTGATACTGCGGAAAACGGAAATCAGGCGATTATGCTGGCAGCAGCAAACAATCCCGATATTATTCTTATGGATTTGGGGCTGCCGGATATTGATGGAATAGAAGTAATCAGGAAAATCAGAACATGGTCGGTAGCGCCCATTATTGTAATCAGCGCCAGAAGTGATGAAAAAGACAAGGTAGCTGCTTTAGATGTAGGGGCAGATGATTATCTTACCAAACCTTTTAGCGTTACAGAGCTTTCTGCCAGATTAAGAGCGACTACTCGCCGTATACAGTATATTATGCACGCAGATAATACCAATGAAAGCGTGTTTAAAAACGGCAATCTGGAAATTGATTACAGCGCAGGAGTTGTAAAGGTTTCAGGAGAGGAAGTACATTTAATGCCTTTGGAATACAGTCTTCTTTGTCTGCTGGCACAGAATATCGGAAAGGTGCTGACTTATCGTTTTATTCTGGAAAAGGTATGGCAAAACGGTATTACCAGCGATATTTCTTCTCTGCGTGTATATATGGCTTCTTTGCGTAAAAAACTGGAAAAAGACAAAGAACATTCCGCATATATCCAGACACATATCGGCGTAGGGTATCGTATGGTCAGCGCAGAAGATATTTCTTAATTTTAATGTGATGTTAATTTCTATAAGCAGTAGTTTAAACCCTATTTAATAAAATTATTGCTAGAATAAGACCTGTAAATAAGAAGAATATAGTTACAAAAAAGGATGTTTTATTAAAGAAGGGATAGAAAATGAGAGAAGAAATTAATAGAATAGAGGAAGACGAGACAGAAAAAAATTTAAGGGAACTGTGTATAAAAGTGAAAAGATGTTGCAGGAAACATGACTATATCACCGGTGAAAAAATGGTTATGAACGCTATGGGACAATATCCCGACGCAGCCCAGCCTCATAATCTATACGGTGTTTTGTTGGAAAAAACAGGACAGCATACAGCAGCAATGCGGCATTTTCGGGCGGCATTGGCTTTAAACCCTTCCTATCGACCTGCCAATTATAATCTGGAACAGTATGGACAGCTTCGGGTGACAGGTAGAAGATGCCAATACGGAGATGAATGGGCAATATATTAAAAGATACTCCGGACATGAGTACGTTATTGGAAAGTGTCCGGATTTTTTATTGTCCTTTTGTTGTTATTTACGATATATTATAGTTATGAGGTGATGAAAAATGGGATATAAAATACTTCTTGTAGATGACGATACAGAGCTTGTAAAGATGCTTTCAAAATATTTTGAAAGAAAAAAATATAGAGTAATTACAGCACAAAACGGGAAGGAAGCCATAGAAAAATTACAGACAGCCCCTGACATTATTTTGCTGGATATTAATATGCCCCAGATGGATGGTCTGGAGGTTTGCAGAAAAATTCGGGATAAAATTTCCTGTCCGATTTTATTTTTGACTGCCAGAGTAGAGGAAGAAGACAGGGTAAACGGATTGCTGTCAGGAGGAGACGATTATATTTTAAAGCCTTTTAGCCTGAAAGAATTGGATGCCAGAATTACAGCACATTTAAAAAGAGAACAACGGCATTCACAAAACACAGAGTTCCGTTTTCATGGGGAACTATGTATTGATTATGGTCAGAAAAACGTACAGATAAATGAAGAAATAATAGAATTTACGAAGTTGGAATATGAGATTATAGAGCTGTTGTCTACACATCCGGGACAGGTTTTTGACAAAGAGCGTATTTATGAAATAACCTGTGGATATGACGCAGAAGGGGACAGCAGAGTGATTACGGAGCTGATACGGAGAATACGAAAGAAGATAGGAAATTACAGTGATACAGAGTATATAGAAACAGTGTGGGGAATGGGATATAAATGGAAAAAATAAGAAATTTTTCTCTGAAAAAAGCGATTGTTTTTTATGTGACAATGAGCTTTATCGTGACATTTTTTTTATCTGTATTTACAGTGAATATAGCGGCAGAGATACAAAATAATATCTGGTGGAAATATACAGACCAAGAAGAATATTTTAAAGGTTTGCGAAATGAAAGCTATGAAACCTTGATAGCAAGACCAAGCAGAGAAGAAATGAGTAAAATGGACTGGCACATATCAGAAACTTGTGATTTTTTACAAACATACGGTATTTTGCTTTGGAGTATTGCAGGAAGCATTGTGGCAGTAGGAATATTTTATAAAAACAAGTTGAAAAAGCCTATTGAAGAATTAAAGGAAGCCTCCAAGCTGATTGCAAAAGATGAATTGGAATTTCATATTACATACGAAAATCAGGACGAAATGGGGATGCTGTGTCAGGAGTTCGAGAAAATGCGAAGTCAGTTGGAGGAGAATAATAAAGTTCTTTGGCGAATGATTGAAGACGAAAAGGCATTAAGAGCTGCCATTGCTCATGACATACGTTCTCCTTTGGCTGTCTTAAAGGGGTATCAGGAAATGCTGCTGGAATTTTTACTAACAGGAGAAATGGAAAAAGAAGAAACAGAGGAAATCCTTCTCGAAGGAATGAAGCAGATAGAGCGGTTGAACCGATTCATTGAGACCATGCGAAAAATGACAAGATTGGAGGAACGAGAGCCGATATATCAGAAAGTAGAGCTTGAAAGCTTAGGGAAAAATCTGGAAAAGGAAATAAAAATTCTCGAAAAAGAAACAGAAAAGCAGTGCAAAATTATGATAAAAGGAGAAATAAAAACAGCTTTTGTAGATGAGGAAATGGTAAGGGAAGTTGTTCAAAACTTATTATCCAATGCTTTTCGGTATGCAAAAACAAGCGTGGAAGTAATTATTTCAGCAGAGCTTTCAAGGCTTGTGATTACGGTGGAAGATGACGGAACCGGATTTCAGGAAGATACCGATAAAGTGACACAGGCATTTTATCACTCTAATCCTAAGGATGATTTGAAACATTTTGGCATGGGAATGTATATCAGCAGAGTTTTTTGTGAGCGCCATGGAGGGGGATTGTATATAGAGCAGAATAGAGGAGAAGGGGCAAAGGTAAAGGCAGTTTTTAAAGAAAGATAACCATTGTTATTTTGTTGTGTTTTCTGGTTTATGATTTCTTTAAAGAAAAAGAAATGAGGTGAAAACCATGAAAGCAATTATCAAAAGACAAGTAAAAAGTTATTTGAAAACCCCGGTATTTTGGGTGGGAATTCTCGTAGTTTTTATAGAAGTTTATCGGTTGTTGGTTCCCTATTTAACCATTCATTATGTGGAAAAAGATGAGAAACTTGCCACAGAAGAGGGAAAAATTTGGGATTGGGAGGGAGATATCATGGATGGATATGTTCCGTCAACACCTGAAAAACAGCGGGAACTCTGGGAAAATTCTATTTGTAATTCTCTTATGACAGATTTTGAAATGTCAGAAGATGAGGCAGCTTTGGTTATACAGGAAATACAAGGCATGGAGATTGATGAGGCATGCCAATACTTGGAGGATAATTACAAGTATTACGGAGCGGATTATACTTATGAGGATTTTCAATACCATGCAGGCAGCAGGGAGGAAATTAATCAATATATCCGGGAAAGACTGGATGAACATGATTTTTCTTATTATTTTTCCAGAAAATTTGCAGATTATGTAGGACTTTATATGGGATTTTTTGCAACGGTTTTTCTGGCATTTTTATTCATGCAGGATATGAGAAAGAACACCTATGAGCTTCTGCATACAAAGCCAATAAAAGGTTGGAAATATATTTTAGGAAAGACAGTCAGTGGATTTTTATTGATGCTTTTTGTACTGATTTTGCTGAATGTAGGATTTTTTGTTTTATGTAAAATTGTTTCCTATCAAGCAGGATTTTCTGCTAATTTGCTAGACTTTTTAAAGTCCTCAGCATTCTATATCTTGCCTAACATGGTTATGATTTGCAGTGTCTATGGATTTGTGTCCTTGTTGTTTCGAAATCCAATACCGGCGGTTCCTATGTTGATACTCTATATGCTTTATTCTAATATGTTAAGAATAGGAGAAAACGGCAGTTATATAGGTAGACCACTGGCAATTATGGTACGTTTTCCGGGAAACTTTTTTGATACTACACAGCCTCCGCTGGCATTGCTAAATCAGACATTTTTGCTGATAGCGTCAGTATTCTTATTTTGTATTACGGTATATTTATGGAAGAGGAGGCGAATATGATGAAACAAGATTTAAAAATCAGTCTTCCCGTGTATAAAATAGGATATTCTTTGGCATTTATTGTGATTTTAAGCTGTGTTCATTCTGTTGTTTACGTCAATGAAATCGGACCGGCAATTGACGGAAAGATGGCAGTTTTAACGCTTGTATTTTGTGCAGATACCTATCTCATAGAGAGGCAGAGCAGGCGCAGAGAGGTGTTTCGTCTTTATCTTATAAAGAATCAGTATTATGCGGTTCTCAGGAGAATTACAGTGCAGATAGGGTATCTGACAGTGATTTCAATTTTGGCTTATGGCATGTTTTATTGGCAAAAACCGGCGGTTTTGGATGAAAAAAGGTCAGGAATTTTTCTGTTTTTGCTATACTGCGGAGTTGTTTTTATTACCATATTTTTCTGGAGTGTGTTATCTGTAACCGTGTGTAATCTTTTGCAAAGTGTATGGGGCGGAATGGGAATGTTGTTTCCTGTATGGCTGTTTTTGGTGTCAAAAGCAGGAGAAAAATTGCTGGGAGTATGGAATCCGTTTTCTTATGAATTTTGCGAATTTTCAGAGCTGACAGAGTGGAAATGGGCAGCAGGAAAAATAATAACAGCTGTATGTGCAATACTTTTATTACTTTTGCAAAAGAAAATTTTAGAGAAAAGGGGATAGGAATATGAGTATTAAAATTGCTGATTTGACCGTTACTTTTAAAAACCAAGTAACGGCAGTAAACCATATAAATTTGGAAATATCCAATGGGATTTACGGACTTTTAGGTGAAAACGGAGCAGGAAAAACTACGTTAATGCGTGTGCTTACCACAGTATTAAAACCCACCGGCGGAACGGTATCCTTAGATGGTATTTTATACAGTGAAGGGAATTATGAAAAAATACAGCAGAAAATCGGTTATCTGCCGCAGGAAATCGATTTGTATCCCAATTTAAGCGTACAGGAATGTCTGGAATATATGGGGGAATTATCCGGTATACCACAGCAGGAATGCAAGAAAAGAATAAAATATTATCTGGAGAAAACAAGCCTTACAGAACACAGAAAAAAGAAAATGAGACAGTTATCCGGAGGTATGAAAAGGAGAGTAGGACTGGTACAGGCACTTTTAAATGAACCTGATTTTTTGATTGTAGATGAGCCTACCACAGGGCTTGATCCGGAAGAACGTATCCGTATTCGAAATCTGTTGGTGGATTTTTCAGAGAACCGCACAATTTTATTTTCCACGCATGTAGTAGAAGATTTGGCAGCAACTTGCAGTAAGCTTGCAGTTATGAAAAAGGGAAATATTCTTTACAGTGGAGACATGAAAGAGATGCTTTCTATGGCAGATGGATGCGTGTGGAATTGTTTTGCCAAAAGCGATATACAGGCACGGGAAATCGAAAAAAATTATCGTGTTTCAACCAAACAGTATGTAAACGGCGGATATATGATAAGGGTTATCAGTGAGGAAAAACCGGAGGTGCAATGTACACAGGGGGAAGTTACATTGGAAGATGCGTATATATATTTGATGAATAAATAGAAATTTTTTGATTACCCGCAAGTTTTATCTAATGAAACCTGCGGGTGTTTTTTAGAGATAATGGTAAACATCTCTTTTCTTGTAAAACAAATAAACAGAAAGAAACAGAGTCATAAATTCTGCTGCCGGTACTGCAAGCCATACTCCGTTTACTCCAATAAGATATGGGAGAAGCAGAATATTGAGTACAATTAAAACAAAAGTACGAACAAAAGAAATCAGCGCAGATACCTTTCCGTCTGAAAATGCAGTAAACATAGAGGATGAGTAAATATTTATTCCTGCAAATATGTAGTTGATAGAGAAAAGGAAAAATCCTGTTTTGGCAATATCATAAGTGGCACTACCAATCGGTGTAAAAATTTCTACAATTACAGGTGAGGACACAAGCGCCATAATTGTAATAAGAATAGAAGAGATACTGATAAAGCCAATACAGATTTTAAATATCCGTTTTAAAAGAGGCAGATTTTGGCTTCCATGATTATAGCTGATTACAGGTGCAACTCCCATGGAAAATCCCATGTAGAGAGCGTTAAACAGGAACTGCCCGTACAGCACAATGGTAATTGCCGCAACCCCTGGCTCGCCCAGAAATTTCAGCATAGTGATATTAAAAAGATAAGTGACCACAGCCGTAGACAGGTTTGTAACCATCTCGGAAGAACCATTAAAACAGCTTTCTTTTAGTACCTGAAAACGAACTACCGGCTTAGTAAGATAGAGCGAATGGCGGGTAAAAAGGAAGTAAAAAAGTCCGATTACAGCAGGTATCAGTTCTCCAATTCCCGTAGCAAGAGCAGCTCCGGAAATTCCCATATTGAAAGGTCCCATAAAGAGATAATCCAAAATCATATTTGCCACACCACCGCTTATGGTAAGCATCAGCCCGATAAGTGGCTTTCCGGCAGTGACAAAAAAGGTCTGAAACATCATCTGGAGCATGGCAGCAGGTGCAAGAAGCAGGGAAACGCTTAAATAATCTACACAATAAGGAAGTAGAGCATCTGTTGAACCTAAAGCTCGAACAATGGGCTCGATAAAAATGTTACCAATAAGCAGGATGGCAATACCAAAAAGAAAGCTTACAAGAGTTAAGAAAGAAAAGTCTTCCCGTGCTTCCCGGTCTTTTCCTTCTCCTAATTTTTTTGCAATTAAGGCGCTGCCTCCCGTAGAGAGCATGATGCCTACGGCGAAGACAATACTGATAACGGGATATACAATATTGGCAGCAGACAGGGCGTTAGTTCCTAACAATCTTGAAATAAAAATGCCGTCTACAATGGAATATAAAGACATAAAAATCATCATCACCATAGTAGGTAAGGCAAAGCGCAGCAGAGAAAAGAATTTAAAATCTTTTGCAATTGAATTTGACATACAAATAACTCCTTGTAAAATTTTATCTAAAAGATATAATAAAGTATAGAGTAACACGATAGTCAAGAGGTGTTTTGTTATGAATAAGAAAATGTATTTCAGTACAGGAGAATTTGCCAAGCTGGCAGGAGTATCTAAGTACACGCTGTTTTATTACGATGAAATTGGATTGTTTTCTCCTGAAATTAAGAATAGAGAAAATGGTTATCGTTATTATTCAGCAGCGCAGTTAGAGGTTTTGGACGTGATTTATGTATTACGTGAGCTGGATATGACACTGGAAGAAATTCAGGAGTATATGCAGAACCGCACACCGGAACAGTTTTTACAGCTTTTCCGGCATGAAGAGCAGATAATCAGTGACCGCATCAAACATTTAAAATCAGTAAAAAACTGGATTACAGAAAAGAGTAAACTGATACACCAAAATTTACAGGAAGATTTAGATGAAATTACCATCCGTCAAGAACCACAGCGTTATTTAGTAGAGAGAAGTGTTAAGGAAAATGACGACAGAGCATGGGCAAAAGCCATTGGTAAGCTATGGGATTATTGCATGGAGCATGGGATAAAAAGTGCTTATCCCATAGGTTATCGTCAGGAAAAAGAAGATATCGAGCAGGGCGTTTTTGATAATTACCATGTTTTTTATCAAATGCTGGATACAAAACCGAAGAAGATAGCGTATAGCATTCGAGAAGCAGGGAATTATTTGTGTGCTTATCATAAAGGAAGCTGGAAAAGTATTGGAGAAACATATTCCCGAATGTTGCATTATGCGAAGGAACATAAACTGGTATTAAGTGAGTATTTTTATGAAGACGGAGTGTTAGACAGTTTGACTGTTCAGGAAGAAAAAGATTATGTGTGTAGGATAAGTTGTCAGGTGGAGAAAGATATATAGTTGATAAAGTATAGATAAGTAAATGGAGAAGATAGTATGATTGAGATACGAAACGTGCAGGAAAAAGATTATGAACAGATAAAGCGGTTGGAAAATGCTATATTTGAATTTCATAGAAAACATAGACCAGATTACTTTCGTGAACACGCAGATTATACTAGGAAGGAATTTGAAGAGTTATTAAGATTGCCTGTTTCGATGGCATTTGTAGCAACTTTGGAAGAAGAAATCGTGGGTATTTGCTTTGGGAAAATTGAAAAGAGCAGAGAGAATACTTACTGTAAGGCAAGAAAAATAGCTGTGATTGATGATTTATTTGTTTTGCCTAAATATCGTGGGTGTGGGATTGCCTCTAGTTTAGTGAAAGCAGCACATGAAAAAGCAATGACTGAACGGGCAGAGACATTAGAACTTTGTGTTTGGGGATTTAACAGTAGTGCGATACAATTTTATCAAAAAATGGGTATGAAAATACAATTTTTGAGAATGGAGCAACAGTTATTGCCTAAAAAAGTGGAAGATGAAGAACTCAAAAGCTGGTAAAGTTGTTTTTTATCTGCTATACTATATTTCATAGAATTCCTCTGTAAAGTGGAGGAAAAAATATGAATACCTTATTAAAAAATCTTACAATCAAAAACAATTTCATGTTTGCAGCAGTGATGTCAGATGAAGAAAACTGCAAAGGCTTTTTAGAACGTGCTCTTTCCATGAAAGTGGACCATGTAGAAATCAGTACAGAGAAAAATATTGTCTATCATCCGGAATATAAAGGGGTGCGATTAGACGTCTATGCGAAAGATGAAAATAATACCCGCTATAATATAGAAATGCAGGTGTTAAAACAGCCTGCATTGGGACGCAGAAGTCGTTATTATCAAAGTCAGATGGATATGGAGCTTTTGTTAAAGGGTTGCGAATATGCAGAACTGCCCGACAGTTATGTGATTTTCCTATGTGACTTCGACCCTTTCGGGAAAGGAAAGTATCGTTATACTTTTTGGACAGCTTGTGAGGGAACAGAAAAAGCTTCTCTAAAAGATGGGCGCTGTATTATGTTTTTGAATACTCGTGGAGAAAATGCAGAAGAAGTGCCGAAAGAATTGGTTTCTTTTCTGAAATTCGTGCATGCAGACTTAAAAGAAAGTCAAAAGGACTTTCAGGATGATTATGTAAGACAAGTGCAGAAATCGGTCACCCATATCAGGGAAAGTAGGGAAATGGAGGAGAGATTTATGCTTTTGGAATTATTGTTAAAAGATGAACGCAGAGAAGGTAGAGAAGAAGGCAGGAAAACCGGACAATTAGAGGAAGCGCAAGGAATGCTCCAGATGGCATTAAACAGATTTGGAGAATTGCCGGAAAATCTTCTGAAAACTTTACATCAACAGCAGGATATAGAAGTGATTAGAAATTGGATGCAGATAGCTTTAAAATCTCAATCACTGGATGATTTCATTTCTAAAATGTAATATTTAAAAATACTAATTCAAAATCAAATAAACCTGCAAGTCTTATAAATTAAGATTTGCAGGCAAATAAAAACATTTCAATGCCGTTTCGGCAAAATTTCAAAAAAGCAGAGGAATTCTATTTTTAATTTTGTAACACGGAAAAATCGGTTGACAATTTTAAAGAAAAGTTTTATAGTTACATCAATAAGAAAACAGGGGAGCTTGTATACAGGCTGAGAGGAAGTTGCGAACTTCGACCCATAAACCTGATGTGGATAATGCCAACGTAGGGATACAGAAGTGGTAAATTTAGGAAATCGGGTTCTTCGATTTCCTTTTCTATTTTTTATAGGAAAAGTTATTTACCGAAGAAGTTGAGAGTGAATGAGAGTTCATGAAGGGGTGCACCACCGCGGGTGTATTTTTTCGTGAACTCTTTTTTGCGAAAAAGGAGGAAAAGGATGATTTATTTAAATGGAAAACCGGAAGATATTCCGGAGGGGATTTCTCTTGCAGAACTTGTAAGGGAACGCCAATATTGTTTGGATTATATTGCGGCAGAATTAAATGGAGAAATTGTGCCCAAACAGCAATATAAGGATACAATTCTTCGCAGTAAAGATAAACTTGAAATTGTGAGCTTTGTGGGAGGGGGCTGATAAAGTGGAAGAAAGAGAAATCTGGGAAGCTCTTTGCAGCCGTCATTCAACTGCTGTGCAGGAAAAATTATGGAGAGCACAGGTTGCGGTGGCAGGACTTGGGGGATTAGGCTCTAATATAGCCGTATCTCTTGCCAGAATTGGTGTTGGACATCTGCATCTGCTGGATTTTGATGAGGTGGATTTGACGAATTTAAACCGACAGTATTATTTTCTCAGACATATTGGTATGAAAAAAACAGAGGCTTTGAAAGAAATTTTGCTGGATATTAATCCGTATTTGGACATTCAGACAGATTGCAGAAAAGTAAAAGGGGAGGATATTCCTCGGCTATTTCAGAAAGATAAATATATTTGTGAAGCTTTCGACCGCGCAGAACAGAAAGCAATGCTGGTAAACGGAATTCGGGAATATTTTCCCGATAAAGTGCTGGTGGCAGGCAACGGCATGGCAGGATATGGAAAAAGTAATGAGATACAGACACGCAAGGTGGGAAAAAACTTTTATATTTGTGGAGACGGAGTTTCCCAGTCCGTGCCGGGTAGGGGGCTTATGGCGCCTCGTGTTGCTCTTTGTGCAGCACATCAGGCAAATTTGATTACAAAGTTAATTATTGAAAGTGAGGATATATAAAATGGAAACAAGAAAAGATACATGGAAATTAGGAAATTACGAATTTCAATCACGATTTATTTTGGGCTCAGGGAAGTATTCTCTGGAATTAATTCAGGCAGCGGTGGAGCAGGCAAAAGCAGAGATTGTTACCATGGCGCTTCGCCGTGCAAATGAGGGAGGACTTGCCAATATTTTAGATTATATTCCAAAGAATGTAACGCTTTTGCCCAATACATCAGGGGCACGAAATGCAGAAGAAGCTGTTCGTATTGCCCGTCTTTCCAGAGAAATCTGTCAAAGCGAATTTGTGAAAATCGAGATTATGAGAGATAGCAAATATCTGCTTCCTGACAATTATGAAACAGCAAAAGCAACAGAAATTCTGGCTAAGGAAGGGTTCATTGTAATGCCTTATATGTATCCTGATTTAAACGCAGCCAGAGATATGGTGAGTGCAGGAGCTGCCTGTATTATGCCTCTTGGAGCACCTATCGGCTCTAATAAAGGACTGTGTACCAAAGAATTTATTCAGATTTTAATTGACGAAATTGAACTTCCGATTATTGTCGATGCAGGCATCGGAAGACCTTCTCAGGCATGTGAAGCAATGGAAATGGGAGCAACAGCAATTATGGCAAATACAGCCATTGCAACAGCCGGAGATGTTCCTCTTATGGCAGAGGCATTTAAAAATGCAGTGGAAGCAGGACGAAGTGCGTACTTGTCAGGACTTGGCAGAGTAAAAGAAAAAGGCGGCAGTGCATCTTCACCGCTTACTGGATATTTAGAAGATTAGGAGAGAGAAAATGAGTACGGAAAATCATATAAATGAAAGCATTTTAAGTGATGAAATCAAGGAGCATCAGAAGAAAAACAGGATTGACCACATGAAGTATATGCCGGATATGGAGGTGTTGGAGTCTGATATTTTAGATAAGGTTTTAAATTATGTAGAGAATTACAATTATGAAACTTATACAGAAGCAGATGTAAAGAGAGCGCTGTCTCATGAAAGAAAAACACCGGAGGATTTTGCAGCGCTATTGTCACCGGCGGCACTGCCTTTGCTGGAAGAAATTGCTCAGTGTGCGAAGGTGGAAAAGGAAAGATATTTTGGTAATTCCGTGGCTATGTTTACCCCTCTTTATATCGCAAATTACTGTGAAAATTACTGTATATACTGCGGATTTAACTGCCATAATAAGATAAAAAGAGCACAGTTAAATACGGAGGAAATTGAGCAGGAAATGGCTGCGATTGCCAAAAGCGGTTTGCAGGAAATTTTAATTCTGACAGGAGAAAGCAGGAGTAAATCCACCGTAGAATACATAGGAGAAGCATGTAAAATTGCCAGAAAATATTTCCGAGTGATTGGTCTTGAAATCTATCCTGTAAACGCAGATGAGTATGCTTATCTGCATAAGTGCGGAGCTGATTATGTGACTGTTTTTCAGGAGACCTATAACTCTGATAAATACGAAACACTTCATCTTGCAGGGCATAAAAGGATATTCCCTTATCGTTTTTACGCTCAGGAAAGAGCTTTGAAGGGCGGCATGAGAGGTGTGGGCTTTGGGGCGCTTTTAGGGCTGGACGACTTTAGAAAAGATGCCTTTGCCACAGGAATGCACGGATGGCTTTTGCAGAAAAAATATCCTCATGGAGAAATCGCTTTTTCCTGCCCCAGACTGCGTCCGATTATCAACAATGATAAAATTAATCCTATGGACGTTCATGAAAAACAGCTTTTACAGGTGGTATGTGCATATCGTTTGTTTATGCCTTTTGCAAGTATTACCGTGTCTACAAGGGAATGTGAACGTGTAAGAGATAACTTGATGAAGATTGCAGCCAATAAGATTTCTGCCGGCGTCAGCACAGGAATTGGAGAGCATGTAGAAGAAATGGCAGATAAGGGTGACGAGCAGTTTGAGATTTCCGATACTCGTTCTGTGGAGCAGGTATATGAGGATTTGGAAAAATTGAATTTGCAGCCGGTTATGGCGGATTATGTGTATGTGTAGAGAAGAAATATTTCAGAATGTAATTGCAGTGTCAAATCGAAAGCTGTGTACTCGCCCTTTTCCGGAGCAGATAGAAATTGTATGCAGACATAGACCGCAATCATTGATTTTACGGGAAAAAGATTTAAATGAAAGTGAATATGGAAAATTAGGACAAGAGGTAAAAGAAATCTGCAAAAAATATCAGGTAACTTGTATTTATCATACCTTTTATGAGGAAGCTAAAAAGGTAGGAGTCAGAAATATTCATTTGCCCTTGTGGAAATTAGAAGAGCTGAATGAAGAGGATGGACAAAGAGACTTTGACCTTATCGGAGCATCCATACATTCGGTGGAAGAGGCGAAAAAAGCAGAAAAGCTGGGCGCAACCTATCTTACGGCAGGGCATATTTATGAGACAGGCTGTAAGCCGGATTTACCGCCCAGAGGCCTGAACTTTTTAAAAGAGGTGTGTCAGGTTGTGGATATACCTGTTTATGCTATTGGAGGAATACGGCTGGAGAAACAGCAGATTGCTGAAATTCAGAAGGCAGGAGCAAGAGGGGTCTGTATTATGTCGGAGCTTATGAAGATTTCTTAAATTCTTCTTTACATACAGGACTATTTTCGTATACAATGAGGAAAAATAAAATAAAGGAGTAGAAAATATGGGATTTTCATTGGACGTAAGTGTTCCGGTGTTGACTGTGTTTTTGCAGGGACTATTGAGTTTTTTCTCACCTTGTGTACTGCCGCTGATACCTTTGTATATCAGCTATTTGTCAGGAGGAACACAGACAGTAGGAAAAGATGGAAAAATATATTTTAAAAGACGTAAAGTAATGCTGAATACGCTTTGCTTTGTAATCGGAATTAGTTTTGCTTTTTTCCTGCTAGGATTGGGCGTATCGGCGATTGGAACCTTCTTTAAAAGTAATCAGCTTTTATTTGCCAGAATTGGCGGTATACTGGTAGTCCTTTTTGGGCTGTATCAGCTGGGAGTTTTGGGAACCAGCCGCATTTTGGGGCAGGAAAGACGTTTGCCTTTTAAATTAGATGTTCTTGCCATGTCACCGATTACAGCGTTAATTATGGGATTTACCTTTAGCTTTGCATGGACGCCTTGTGTAGGACCTGCTCTTACCAGTGTACTGCTTATGGCAGCGTCAGCCAGCACAAAGCTATGGGGATTTTTGCTTATCGGTGTATATACGATTGGATTTGTGCTGCCTTTTTTAGCTGTGGGACTCTTTACCACAAAGCTGCTTGAATTCTTTAAAGCGCATGTAAAGGTTGTAAGATATACGGCGAAAATCGGCGGAGTTTTAATGATTTTTATGGGAATTTTGATGTTTACAGGAAAGATGAATGCAGTGACCGGATATTTATCCAGCGGTGCACCTGTAACAGTTGAAGAACAAAAAGAAAATGAAGAAACAGCTGACGCAGAAGAAAAGCAGGAAACGGAAAGCGGATTGACGCCGGCGATTGATTTTATTTTAACAGACCAATACGGAAATACACATAAGCTGTCTGATTATAAAGGGAAAACGGTCTTTTTGAACTTCTGGGCGACTTGGTGTTCTCCTTGCAGGGCAGAGATGCCGGATATTCAAAAGCTGTATGAGTCTGCGGAAACGGAAGGCGAGGATGCTTTAGTTGTCTTAGGTGTTGCAGCGCCTAATCTGGAGAACGAGAAGTCCGAAGAAGAAATTAAAGCGTTTCTTGAGGAAAACGGATACACGTATCCTGTGCTTATGGATACCACAGGCGAAGCGTTTATGTCTTATGGTGTGAATGCCTTTCCGACTACTTTTATGATTACAAGAGAAGGCGAAGTATTCGGATATGCCAGCGGACAGTTAAATGAAGCAACTATGAAAAGTATTGTAGAGCAGACCCTGTCCGGAAAGAGAGAATAGGCATAATAAATAATAAGAAGAATATTTATATATTTGCATTGCTTTGAAAGAGCAGGAAGATATGTAAATATTCTTTTTGTGTATAAGCATAAAAAAGAAGCTTGAAAATCAAGCTTCAAAAAAATAAAAGCGCGAGACGGGACTCGAACCCGCGGCCTCGACCTTGGCAAGGTCGCGCTCCACCAACTGAGCCACTCGCGCATAAGCGGGTGATGGGAATCGAACCCACATATCCAGCTTGGAAGGCTGGTGTTCTACCACTGAACTACACCCGCAAGTGTTGTTTATCTGTGCCCCTCAAGGACAATACATATAATACAATAGATAATTAGATATGTCAACACTTTTTTGAAAAAAATTAAAAAAATAAATTTTTGCTACAATAAATACATTTCATACGGGAAATCAACCACGATTTAGACTGCGCCACAGGGTTGTTCTGCTGATGCCTAACTTGCGGGCTGCCACAGACTGATTTCCGTTGCAATTTTTTAATACCTGTTGGATAACACAGCGATTTATTTCATCTAACGACAGATTACAATCCAGTTGTATACAGGATGAAGATGCAGTATCAATACGGGCAGGGAAAAGCTGTCTTTCCTGTACCAGAATATCTTGTATTACAGAATTTGACAAATAAAGAGAATTTGTCTTTATCACGGCTTGCTTTAAAATTCGTTTAAGCTGGGCATGATTTCCGGGATAATCATATTCTGTTAATGCGCATATCGCATCATCATCCAGAGCAATCAGCTGTTTTCCGAAAGCTTCATTTAGTGTATTTATGTATAAGGTACACATAGAAGGAAGGTCTGTCTTTTGCTCACGCAAAGGTGCGACAGGAATGACAATACAATCTAGGGCGTTGGCATACTCTAGGGCAACAGCGGGAGCCGGCTTTTTGTATTCCTTACGGCAGGAAAAAATGAAACGGTTTCGTACATGAGCATTTGTATCTAAAATGACAGAGAGTAACCACTTTTGTTTCTCTGCTGATAATTTTTGCAAATTGGAAATATAAATAGTATTGTCATTATCTGTGAAAGGTGAATGAAAGCTGTTGATGAGAAAATTCCAGTTTTTTGGCATGACTTCCGGTATTGCAGATACTTGTTGTAAGCGTGTTCTGTGTATCTTCTCTATTCAGAATGCTAATGCCGTACTTAGAATGGTTTACAGGAAGCTTGGAAGGAGTCAGGCAAAAAATCAGATAAGACTCAGGGGCAGTGTCAACAAAACGGGAAGACACAGCATACAGCTTATTTGCTGCAGTAATAAAGAAAGAACGTCTTTCTTTTGAAAGGCAGGAAGGAACTTCTTTTTGCAGCTGTGTTTGTATTGCTTGGAGAAAATTTCCCTGTAAGGTAGAATATAAAAGTGTGCCGTTTTCATTCAGAAGAAGATAATCGCCAAAGCCGGTTTTTAAAGTTTCCTTCAGCATAGATAAAGTAACGACAGACTTTTGGCTGATTTCCCAAAGGTAAAGAGCGTGATTAACAGCTGTTTCCAGACTTTCTGCACTGGATGTCAGGAGTATAGGAGTCAAGCCTGCTTTTCGCGCAGCCTCATAAGCAACCGTATCGCAAATGACGGTTTGATAATTCTGAGCAGAAAGCGTATGCAGAGTATGAAGCGCCGTTGCAGTGTCAGATATTGAAAAAACAGGAAATTCTGCTTTTAAAAGAGAACGCAGAGTCTGAGCGGCTTTTGTAAGAGAGGGATGCCCCAGCAAAGCACATTTTGTGTGGGTAGCCTCTGCTGTTTTTAAGCAACGCAGAATATCATAGTAGCCAATACCAAGGTCGATGACGGGGATGGGAACGCTTTTTTTGATTAAGTCGGCAGTATTTGCCCGAGATATAATAATATCAAAATCGGAATAATATTCTTTGGCAAGAGCAGCGCCTTCTTCCATGCTTCCAAGGAGAGAAACAAAATCCAAATCTTTTCGTTGACAAGCATATTCTTCCATTAATTGTTTTAAACCTTCATAAGGTGCAATTCCTAAAATCCTGATTTTTTTGCTCATATTTCTCCTCCTATTGTTTCAAATATAAACATATTATAAAAGAGAATAGTTGAAAATAAAATGGAAAATCCGATAAAATAAGAGAAAAGATGTTTCCAAAAAGAACATTGGGAGAAAATGGAGGAGGAAAAATCATGAAGTTTGTATTAATTCCGGATTCTTTTAAAGGAACATTAAGCTCTGTTCAGATTTGTAAAATTACCGCTGAAAAAATAAGAGAGCATTTTCCTGACAGTGAAATTACGGAAATTCCTGTGGCAGACGGAGGAGAAGGCTCGGTAGACGCATTTCTTTTCGCTTTAGGAGGAGAGAAGGTAAATGTAAAGGTGAAAAATCCATATTTTGAAGATATGGACAGTTATTTTGGATTGCTTGACGAAGGGAAAACGGCAGTCGTGGAAATGGCGTCCTGCGCAGGGCTGCCATTGGTAGAAAAGCGAAAAAATCCTAAGCTGACTACAACCTACGGAGTAGGACAGCTAATGGTGGAAGCAGCAAAAAGAGGAGTCGAGAAAATTATTGTAGGCTTAGGGGGCTCTGCTACCAATGACGGAGGATGCGGAGCAGCCGCAGCAGCAGGCGTAAAGTTTTATAACAAAGAAGGAAAGGAATTTATTCCCACAGGCGGAACGGTTATTGACATAGAGCGTATTGATTTATCGGGAATGAATGAGGTCTTTAAAAATATCGAGCTGATAGCCATGTGTGATATTGACAATCCTATGTATGGATCTTTTGGCGCTTCTTATGTTTTTGCTCCGCAAAAAGGGGCAGATGCAGAATGTGTAGAGGAGTTGGATGAAGGAATGAAAAATTTAAGCAGAGTTATCACAAGAACTATCGGAAAAGATATCGGTGAAATGCCGGGAACCGGTGCAGCGGGTGCAATGGGGGCAGGTATGGTAGCCTTTTTCAATGCGAAGCTTCAGATGGGAATACAGACAGTGCTGGATACCGTTAAATTTGATGAGAAAATTGCCGATGCGGACTATATTTTTACAGGAGAGGGAAAGCTGGACTCTCAGAGTCTGAGAGGCAAGGTTGTTATGGGGATTGCCAAAAGAGCGCAGGAGCAGGAGAAAAAAGTGATTGCCGTTGTAGGAGGAGCAGAAGATAAGAATATAAAAGAAGCGTATTGCATGGGCGTCACAGCAGTATTTCCTATTAACAGGCTTCCGCAGGATTTTTCAGTCAGCAGACAGTACAGTGCTGAAAATTTAAGTTGTACTGTGGATAATATTTTGCGATTGCTGAAATAGAACAGTAAGAAATTAAGCTGAGAATATTTATACATTTCAGTTTTAGCTTATGAAAATGTATAAATATTCTCTCGTTGTTGTTTAAGCTTGTTTTACAAAACGGTTGTAGATATATTGATTTGCTTTCACTTCTAAATTATCATCTAAGGGAGTTAAATCTCCTTTTCCATATTTTCTTTCCAAAGCATTGGAGAGAAGATAGTCACATATATGAGGATTTTTCGGAAGAAGTGGTCCGTGCAGATAAGTGCCGATTACATTTTTATAAAGAACGCCTTCTGTGTGGTCTTCTCCGTTGTTTCCGTGTCCGTATAAAACCTTTCCGAATGGTTTGTTATCTCCGATATAGGTTCTGCCGCCATGGTTTTCGAAGCCTACAATCGGGAGAGGGAATATTTCATTTTCCAGTACAATGTTGTCAATAAGACGAGGTTCACCCTGTTCTGTATGCAAATCCACCAAAGAGAGTCCCTCCATAGTTCCCTCAGAGGTTTTGTAGTAATGTCCTAAAAGCTGGTAGCCGCCGCATACGGCAATAACGCTGCCGCCGTCCTCAATATAATTCTTAAAATTTTTCTGAATGCTGCGAAGCTTGTTGCATACCAGCATTTGTTCCCGGTCAGAGCCGCCGCCCAGAAGAACAATGTCCAGATTGGAAAAATCAATATGGTCTTCTAAGGAAAATTCAATTGTTTCTGCTTCAATACCTCTCCATAAGCTGCGTTTTGTCATACACTGAATATTGCCTCTGTCTCCGTACAGATTTAAGAGGTCCGGATATAAATGTCCAATTGTTAATTTCATCATTTCCTGCCCTCCATTTTCTTTAAAAGATTGTGTGTGGTGTAGAGTCCTGTATAATTTACGAGGACATACAAATTTTTCGTTCCGTTTTGAATTTTGCTTTCAATGGCTTTTTCAATATCCTGTTCAATATCAGAGGGGATATCTACATATTTCAGGCGAAGCGCCATATCCAGACAACGAATACCGCAGACAGTAATGGAAGCTGCATTGGCATCCTTTAAACGGTCGAAATCAACGTCCCAGAGCCATGAGATATCGGTACCGTCCTGACTGTTGTCGTTAATTAAAATAATAATGTCTTTTAAGCTTGTATCTGTCATAACAGCAGAAATATTCTGATTAAAGCCTGCCGGATTTTTAGCAAGGTTAAGCATGACCTTTGTGCCCTGAATTTTAAATAACTCATTTCGTCCAAACTGAGGAGTAAAATTTCCTAAAACATCATTAAAATGCGCAAGAGAAACATTTGCCATAGAGGCAGCGCCGTAAACAGCTAAAATGTTATAAACGTTATAAAATCCTCTGTAATTTGCTTTTACATGGAAGTCGTTTACATCAAAAGTAATTCCTTCATCAAGTTTTACGTTTGTTCCATCAAAATCCAAATGAGGTCGTTTGAACCCGCAATGAGGGCAATAGTAGTCTCCCAACTGGCTGTAATGATAGAAGTGATATTGCATTTTTTCACCGCATCTTTTACAAAATCTGCCTTCACGTATTTCTCTGCTGTTTTCATCTGATAGGACTTGTTGGCTAATTCCGTAAGCAGCATATTCATTTTCGTTATCAAGAGCCAAGAAAGTGGATAAAGAGTCGTCTCCGTTTACAAGAAGCTTCATGTTGGGAGCCATTTTCATGGCTTTTGATAAAAGGTTCATGGTGGTGTCGATTTCTCCGTAGCGATCCAACTGGTCTCGAAACAGATTGGTAAGAACCATAAAATCCGGCTGAAAATGAGGAAAAACTCGAACGGTAGAAGCTTCATCAATTTCAATGCAGGCATAATCTGCTTTTAAATGTCCTGAAAGCCCTGTGTTGAGTACAAAAGCAGAGACGACACCATTTAACATATTAGAGCCGGTGCGGTTGCAGATTACTTTTTGCCCATTTGCCTCCAAAACGGAAGCTAATAAGTTATTGGTAGTTGTTTTGCCGTTTGTGCCGCATACCACAAAAATATCTTTTTTTACTTCCTTTGCCAGTTCAGAAAGGATGGGTGGATATATGGAGAGAGCGGCTTTTCCTGCCAACGTAGCCCCTTGTTTTCCGGTGAGACGGCAGGCTGTTTTGATGAAGTGTGCACTCCATACAGCGAAAAGTCTTCGTATATTCATGATAAATTCATTCCTTTATTTTGTAGTGTGTGTATTGTTTTCTTCCAGTATTCATTATACATAAAGAAAAGAAAGAGCACAATAAGAAATCTAGGGAGGCGCTATATATGGGAAATGAATTTAAAAATATACTGTTATTATATTTGAGAACGTGAGTATATATTGAAATATATTTATATAATTTTATTTTTTATAAAAATATTCTAATTTTTTATAAAAAGATTGAAATTTTTAGAAAATATAGTTATAATTCAGATATAAACGCGTTGCAGAATGAGCGTGATTTGGAGAGCATATTATGTTTGAGGCAGGAGGTGTAAGTAGAAACTAGTTAGGAGGGCGAAAGTGATTTAGAAAACAATGTTCAAGACAGTAATTATAAAATAGATGCAGCGTAAGTATAGGTAAATGAAAGGAGAAGGTATATGGGGGATACTTCTAAAAAAATATTAGCAGATTTAGCAATGTCAGCTGCAATGGTTATAGGACTCCTTCTTATATTAAATTATTTTAATGGGGGGTGTGTTCTGAATGCCTTATAAGATGAGGATTAAAGATGGGGAAAATATAAATTTAAAAGGAGGCTCGGCCTATGAGAAAAAAATTTACAAAAAAGATGGTAGCGTTTAGTCTTGCAGCTACAGTTATAGCTACAGGTACAACACCTGTTTCTGTATCTGCGCAAAAGCTTACTTCACCAACAGACTACAGCAATCCTGAAAATTGGAACGTTCGTCACACTGTGAAAGATATTTATGGTATGCTTACTGAATTAGAAAAGGCATATCCTGAGTATGCTGAACTTAGTTCTATCGGAAAAACAACAAAAGAAAATGATATTAAACTTCTCACAATTACCAACGAGAATTCAAAAAACAAAAACAAAAAAGGTGTTGCTTATCTGGCAAATATCCATGGTGATGAAAGAGAATCCGGAGAAAGTGCTGCTTATACAGCAGCATGGCTGTTAGAAAACCTTGATGATCCAATGGTAAAGGAAATGTTGGAAAGAAATATTATTTATATTATTCCTATACTAAATCCGGATAGCCGTGATATCTTTGAGTATTTCGTTCGCGGAACCAGCCAGTTATTAGATAAAAACGGCGATGGAATTCCAAGTAATGACTTATATGCAGACATTACAGGTGACGAGTGGATTGGTTATCTTTATACAACTGATGAAAGCAAAACAAGAACTGGCGATATCGGATATGAATCAAAAGATTTAGATGGAAATGGTTGGCTCGGTGACGATTCCTGGGCTAGTGGTTATGACATTAACCGTAACTTTGATTTCCAGTGGGCTCCTGAACATGCCGGAATAAGCGGCGGTCTTGAAGCTGCATCCGAAATCGAAACACAGCATATTCAAAATTTCCTTAAAGACACACCTTTAGATGCTTTAGTAACTGTTCATACCGGTATTCAGGCTGTATTATATCCATGGGGATATCGCGATACAGATCAGTCCAATCCTGAAGAAGTTGCAGATATTGAGTTTATGGCAAACACAGCTGAAAAAATGAGAAAAGCAATTGAACAGACTACTGAAAGAAACTACTATGTAAGTAATTCTTACCATGATTATCAGACATATTCTGAATTATTAGATTACGCTTATGGCGTACATGGAATTCATACTTACACTATGGAAGTTATTTGTGAAGGTTATGACGAATCTGTAAGTTATAAACCTGATCGTAATCCTGATGCTTACGAAAATCCAGAAAACTTCGATATCTGTCTGTGGAATGATCCAAAATGGGAAGGAAGCCGCAAAGAATATATTCCTTACGAAGATTTTGTTGAAATCATGGAAAAAAATGGTTTGAGTCCTGAAACTGTAAAAGTTGTAGACAGAACTACAAAAGAAGAAAAAACATTATCAGAAATGAAACCTGCTTATATCTATGTTAGCTCCAGTGAACGTAATCAGCGTGGAACATACGTAGCAGAAGATCAGGATAAGCTGGTAGAAGGTGCAAAAAATGCTTTCCTTGAAATGGTTTCTGCTGAAAATGGGGAGAAAGTAGTTGGATGGAAAGCGATTGACGGAAAATGGTATTACTTTAACGAATATGGAGTTATGGAAACCGGCTGGGTATCCGTAGATGGTCATTGGTATTATCTGAATGAAGATGGAATTATGGAAAACGGCTGGGTATTTGTAGACGGACATTGGTACTACATGGATCAATGGGGAGCAATGGAAACTGGCTGGGTATCTGTAGACGGACATTGGTACTATATGGATCAATGGGGAGCAATGCGAACCGGTTGGGTATCTGTAGGTGGCTATTGGTATTATATGGATCAGTGGGGAGCAATGCAGACTGGTTGGGTATTTGTAGATGCCTATTGGTATTATCTGAATAGCGATGGAAGTATGGCGGCTTCTCAGTGGATAGGAGATTATTATGTACAGGCAGACGGGGCTATGGCAACGAATACATGGATTGACAGATATTATGTAGATGCGTCGGGCAGATGGGTAAAAAATGCTTAAAACATTATATACATTGGTATAGTAATAAAGAGCCTGTAAGAGCAGGCTCTTTATTAACGAAGTCAAAGAATACAAAGCTCTATTCTTGAGAAAATTAGAAATATGAAAAAACTATTGATATTTCCAGAAGTATATGTTAAAATGTCACTGTTGTTGCAAGACAAAGTCTTACATACAATGCCCAGATAGCTCAGTTGGTAGAGCAGAGGACTGAAAATCCTCGTGTCGCTG
>OGYG01000426.1_pt1 | contig 44233 bp, 31 predicted proteins | sample 1576481 | NCBI WGS metagenome assembly OGYG01 (sample SAMEA3541497, study PRJEB24748) | human gut metagenome | biome: human gut; feature: human-associated habitat; material: faeces | place: China | collected 2012 | reverse complement strand
GCAAAAAGAACCATATGTTTTTGGGTAAAATAGGAATCTTTTTGCCTCTTTTATTCTATCATATAAAAAATAGACTGTCGACACCTTTGTCAACAGTCTGAGCACTCATGAAAAGTGCTTTAAATATAAATCTGTTTTGAAGATAAAACATACATCTGCTTTATTCTGCTCCAGGGATATGTGACATCTTATCTAGAATGGTTTCTCCTGGTATTTTTTCTTCATTTCCATCTTTATCTTTTTTCAAAAAAGCATACGCTTCTGCTTGGGTGGCATCCATATATGGTTGCAGGAATACCAAGCCAATACCCATCGTTAATCCACACAGCAATAACCATCCAAAAAATGATAAATCTAAAATAAATAAGTCCATTTTTCTATTTGATGTTAATTCATAAGTTCTTTGGAATACTTCTTTGGTACTTAAGGATGGATTCTCTGCCAGAATATAAGGAATCATGCTGTATTCATAAGACTTTACAATTCCAGGAATAATAAGCAGAAGTGACCATAAGATGATTTTGACATCTGTAATGAAAGCAATTTTTACGATATTTAAATACTGCCCATCAAATATAGAAAACAATTCTTTTAAACTTGGTTCTTGTTCTCTATTCAATATAAAGAATCGAGCTTTACCGATACGTAAAGGATTTGCGATGAAAATTGTGTAAATGATGGAGATGATGGAAGTGATAAGAGTAATTTTTAAAAAGTTATTTACAATCCATGTGAACTTTTCAGGAGATAACCAATCTACATAAAAAGGAAGTTGTATCGTAATATCTTGATAGGGAACATTAACAGAAAAGTTTGTCTCAATAAAGGTAGTATTAAAATCTCCAGATAAAACCATGATAATCAAACTAGCAAGAAACATCATTAAATACGAGCGTTTCATCAATGCTTTCGCATTGCTTTTTAATTGTTTGCGATTCCACATAAAAGCTTCCTCCTTTTATCTATCTTTATTCTATCATATCTTATATATCTTTTGTTATTTTTTTATAATCCTTTAGAATAGGCGTTGAAAATAAAAAAACATGGTATAATATGCATACGAAAAAAGGGGGTAATTGTTTGAAACTGGCTTATGTATTTGTGGAACATCCAATTCATCATTTGGACCATACGTTTACTTATTGTGCAGATGGATATACATTAACTCGCGGTATGCGTGTACAAGTACCTTTTGGTTCTAAAACTATCGTTGGATTTGTGGAAAAAGTAGAGGACATAAGTGATGAGGAAGTACGTCGTTTTCCTTACACTCTAAAGCCTATCATCTCACAAATTGATCAGTTTCCTTTGTTGAATGAGGAATTATATGAATTAGGTAATTGGATGGCACAAAGATATATTGCCCCTAAAATCAGCTGTTTTCAATGTATGCTTCCATCAAAGTTAAAGCCAAGTTCTACACATGGGTCAATTCGTATGGAAGCATGGGTAAGAATATGTAAGCAGAATGATACTAAATTAACTGCTAAACAGCAAAGCGCCTATGAAGATTTACAGAAAGAAAAAGAAATGCTTCGTTCTGTTTTTTATGAAAAATGGAAAATACCAGGTAAAAAACTTATCGCATTAGGTCTTGTAGAAGTATTTGAAAAAGAAAAGAAAGCTATTCTAGAAAATATAGAAAAAAATAAAGAAGAAGAGTTTATCTTACAGGAAGATCAGAAAAAAGTAATTGCACAGGTGGAACAGGAAAAGCATCATCGTGTATTTTTGCTACATGGAGTAACAGGAAGTGGAAAAACAGAAGTCTTTTTGCGTCTGGCAAGCAAAGAAATTGAAAAAGGAAAACAGGTTTTACTTCTTGTGCCGGAAATTTCTTTAACACCGCAGATGGTGAAAAGGGTAAAACAGCGTTTTGGAGCACATGTGGCAATCTATCATTCAGGATTAAATGCACAGGAAAAATATGAGCAGTATCAGCTTGTGAAAGAACATAAGGTACAAATTGTTGTAGGGACAAGAAGTGCTGTTTTTATGCCTTTTGATCGTCTTGGATTGATCGTTATGGATGAAGAACATGATACAAGTTATAAGCAGGACTCTACGCCTAGATATCATTGTCGGGATATTGCGATATATCGAGGAAAATATCATGATGCGAAAGTCTTGCTGGCAAGTGCTACTCCATCTTTAGAATCGTATGCCAGAGCACATAAAGGGGTGTATGCTCTTTTGCAGATGCCACATCGTATCAATGGAAATTTTCCATCTGTTCGTATTGTAGAAATGCGTAAATCAGTTGCGAAAGGGGAAAGCTATTTACTAAGCGATGCTTTATTAGATGCTATCTATGATCGTTTACAAAAAAAAGAACAAGTCATTCTTTTATTGAATCGCAGGGGATATACTCCTATTCTTCGCTGTATTTCCTGCGGCTATGTACAGATGTGTCCACATTGTGATGTTGCTATGTCTTATCACAAAGAAGAAAAAGTGTTAAAATGTCATACATGCGGTTATTCTATGAACGTACCAACCCATTGTCCAAACTGTCATGAAGCAAGCTGGAGATATTTGGGATTAGGTACACAGAAATTAGAAGAATTTGTCCAAATTAAATTTCCAGATGCTAGAATCTTGCGTATGGATGCCGATACAACCACAAGAAAACATGCACATGAAAATCTATTAAAAAGTTTTGATGAAGGACATGCAGATATCTTGTTAGGGACACAGATGATTGCGAAAGGATTGGATATAGAAAAAGTTACACTGGTAGGTATTGTTAATGGAGATGCCTTGTTGAATCGAAGCGATTATCGAAGTGCGGAAATGACGTATGATTTGCTGGAACAGGCAAGTGGAAGAAGTGGAAGAGGAGAATATAAAGGAGAAGTTATCATACAGGCATATGATCCCAATCATTATGCGATTCAATGTGCTGCTCATCATGATTATTTATCTTTCTTTCAACAGGAAATGCAGTATCGTCATCTAACGGGCTATCCACCTTATCGCTATCTGGTTTCTATGGTCTTTTCTTCCAAAAATAATCAGGATGTACAGCAAAGTGTAGAAGCAGCGATGCGTATACTTTCAAAAAAAGAAAACTGTAAAATACTGGGACCTGCCCAATTGCATAAGATACGTGATGAAGAGCGCTGCCGTATTTTATTAAAAGGAAAAGATGAACAGCTTTTAATACATTATGTAAAAGATGTATATGATAAACATTTACAAACAAAACAAAAAGCAAGACTGGATATAGATTTATCCCCTTATATGCTGGATTAACAAGGAGAGTGGTTTATGAGTAATAAAAAGTGGATATGGCTTCCATATGCAATTGGATGCCTAGCATTAGTGATTGGAACATTTTACGATTATACAATTACGGATTTTCTATATAAGAAGATGCCTTATTTCGGAATATTTTTTGAAAAGATCGCATTATTTCCGCTGATTGTCATGGTATCTTTTTCCTTTGCGATATTTGCACGTTTTTATCGAAATAAATTATGGGAAATAGTTAGTTTTATCACATGTATCTATGCTTTATGGGATTTAAAAAAATATTGGATATCTTATGATAACCTGTTTATTTGGAGTGGTGTTGCTGTATTGGCTATTGTCTTATGGTTTTTGCTACATATACTAACAAAACAGCTTTCCTATGATTTTATAAAGCGTCGCATACACTGGTTTCAGTTTTATGTGTGTGTTTTGTTAAGTGCGATGCTTCTTACAACAGTTATAAAAATGGTTTGGGGAAGAATTCGCTATCGGCAATTGGAACATGCTTTGCAGTTTGTACCATGGTACCAGATTCGTTTGTTTAGCGGAAATGTTTCTTTTCCCAGTGGACATACAACCGCATTCTCTGCTATCTTATGTTTTCTGGAATGGAAGGAAAATCCCTATGAGAAAGTGCCAAAATGGAAATTCTTTCTTATTTGGGGATTGTTATTGGCAATGCCGATATCAAGAATGATACAGGGAGCTCATTATTTAAGTGATACAGCAGTTGGATTTATGATAACGTATACGATGTATTTAGTATATCGTTACTGGTTTCGAAAGAGAGGGTATTTATGAAAGCTAGAGAATTTGCATGGGAGGCATTATGTGCAATCTGTTTAGAAAATACATACAGCAATTTATATTTACGTAAACATTTGGATAGTGTAGAGGAAGCAGACCGCTCACTTGCGACAATGATCATTTATGGAACACTTCAAAATGCACGCTTATGTCGATATGAGTGGAGTGATTTTGTTAAGCGTAAACCAGATGATAAAATTGCATTATTGCTGGATATGAGCGTATATCAGCTTTTGTTTATGGAAAAAATACCATCTTATGCGATTATCAATGATGCAGTAGAGCTGGCAAAGAAAAAAAGTCATGCAAAAGTTGGAAATATGGTAAATGCGATATTACGTAATGTGATGAAGCAGGGAAAAAAGGAAATTAGTGGTAATTTTGTGGAGAAACTGGCACTTGAAACTTCCCATCCAGAGTGGATCGTACAAATGTGGAAAGCACAGTATGGAGAAGAAATCTGTAAAAATATATGCTTCAGCAATATGGAAACCAAACCGCAAAGTGCACGAGTGAATACCTTAAAAACAACGAAAGAAGAAGTTTTAAAAGATCCTATGTTTGAAGAAGGAAAACTGGCGAAATATGCAGTTGTTTATAAAGGAACATCCATTGCTTCTACAACCTGGTATAAGGAAGGAAAACTGGCTATTCAAGATGAAGCAAGCCAGCTTGTGGCAGAAGTCCTAGATCCAAAACCTAAGGAAAGTATTTTAGATGTATGTGCAGCTCCAGGCACAAAATCTATGCATATTGCACAGTTAATGGAAAACAAAGGAGAACTAATCTGTGGAGATATTCATGAACATCGTGTAAAACTTATGGAAGAAAGTGCGCAGCGTCTAGGAGTAAAGATTGTAAACGCAAAATGCATGGATGCGACCGTATTAGATGGAGTGAAAGAAGATTTTGATCGTGTTTTATGTGATGTTCCATGTAGTGGATATGGTGTATTATCAAGAAAAAGTGATATTAAATATCATATGAAAAGTGAAGATATGGATACTTTGCTTCCTTTGCAGCAAAGTATTCTTCAATGTGCATCTGCAAAAGTAAAACAAGGTGGTATTTTGGTTTATTCAACATGTACATTAAATAAAAAAGAAAATGAAAAACAAGTAGCGAAATTTTTAAAGGAACATGAGGATTTTATACTGTTAGAAGAAAGAACGATTTTCCCATTTGAATACAACAGCGATGGATTTTATATGGCAAAAATGCAAAGAAAAGGTTAAGAGGGCAACCTCTTTTCTTTTTATTTAAGAAAGTCTTAAAAGAATTTCCTTAGGAATAATGTATAATATCCAAAATGGAGGAAATATATGAAAAAAAGAACATGGATAATAGTGTTGGCTGTAGTTATGGTTATCGTTACAGGTGTTTGGCTTTGGTGGGGAAACAGTGCATTGCAGATGCATCATATAAACATTGCCAATAAAAAGATACCCACTTCTTTTCAAGGGTATCGTATTGTACATTTATCTGATTTGCATAATGCACAGTTTGGAGATGATAATGAAAAACTGCTAAGCATGATCAATAAAGAAAACCCAGACATGATTGCGATTAGCGGAGATTTAATTGATTCTAGAAAAACAAATGTATCGATCGCATTGGATTTTTTGGAAAAAGCACAAAAGATTGCTCCATGTTATTATGTAAACGGCAATCATGAAGCTGCAAGTTCTGAATATGAATCGTTAAAGAAGAAAATGAAAGCGCTCGGTATCACTGTTTTGGAAGATGAAAAAACCATACTGAAAAAAGGTAAAGAAAGTATAACATTGATGGGGTTACAAGATCCTGCTTTTACATCGGATTATCTTTTTACTGATACAAAAGAAACAGCACTTGAAAATTTGATGTCTGATAAAAAGAGTGAAGATTATACGATTCTGTTATCTCATCGACCGGAATTATTTTTAAAATATGCAGATGCACAGGTAGATTTAGTGTTAAGTGGTCATGCGCATGGCGGACAAATTCGTCTTCCTTTTCTTGGAGGAATTGTAGCACCAAATCAAGGTTTATTCCCAAAATATGATGGTGGTGTATATACGCACGAAAAGACTACCATGATTGTAAGCAGAGGACTTGGAAACAGTATCCTTCCATTGCGTATCAATAATCGACCAGAAATCATTGTGATAGATTTGCAAACTAAGTAATATTGATAGCCTTCCATACGTATTTAAGAGTTCAAATTCCACTTCTTTCGTTAAGATGGTCTATATAATTAATTTTATCATAGAAAGATGAATAAAATAATACTATAAATTTTGGGAATTTCGGATATGATAGAATTAATAAAAACGATTTATAAGTATCTAAGATAATGTCTTACTTTCTTTGAATGTTCTGTAAGGTGTCACCTTTCTATAGGTAATACAAATAAGTATGTAGAAATTTTGGATGAACTATTTATGTCCACACAACTTTAAGTGTGGGGAAATGGAGGAAAAGATGAAAAAATCAGAAACAGAGACACCTCAAAATAATAATAAGCCTTTGTTTGAGGAAGAAGAACGAGAGAAACTAATTAAAGAAAATTTAACTGAAGAAGAAGTAGAAAATTTAGAAAAAGAAGGATTTAGCCGAGACCAAATTGCATATGTGGCCAAAGAAAAAGCATCAGGTGAAAAATTTGGAAAAATTCTTGACATCCTTACATATCTCTTACCTTGGATAACGCCTATTGATTAAATCATTATGTTTGCATTACTATTAGAAAAATATTGTAACAAGCCATGTAAAAGGAAAAAGGAGTGCGTTTGAAGCGAACACTCCTTTTTTGTGGATTTAATTTCTTTTGATAAAAGGTAATCAAAATTATTGTATAATTTTATATACCTAAAGGAAGTAATTTTCAGATTAGATAGTATTGTGATTCTCAAAGAAAATTTAATTTCCCTTATTTGTCAAGTTAAGAAAAGATATACGATAAATATCGTGAATATAGTCATAATAATTATAAAATATGTTATAAAACAACCTTATAATAATATTATTCGAATATAAAGGTCAACATAAAATATTCATCATTTTTATCTGCTTTTATATTCTCTGTGTTTTGAAAATCGTTCAAATACGCTTTTCTTTCTGAAGTATCATCAACATGAAATCTGCGATAGGCAACAACCGGAAATTCTTTATCTTTTTCAATTGTATATTTTTGAACGACATCTGTATCAGCTGTATATCCTTCTTCCCATAAAGGTTTCAGTGGATCTTTTTGCTGGGAAATCATACTATTTCCTCTTTTTACACAGATTTTAAAATCAGATAAATGTTCACTTACTACAATCCAAGCATCACCCGTATTATCTAATGGAATATTTCCTTTATCTATCTTTTCCCAATGCTTATCTGTGTATTTATATAAGTTGAACGTAAGGGATCGAATATCCTCTTTGAATTTGGCATCATAGGCAAGTAGATTATCACCAGATGCATTAAGATAAAATGATTCTTTTTCAGTAAGTTTTGCAGGCTCCATAATGGATACTGATACTTCCTCTGTATTTACTTTTGTTATGTTTTGTGATTTTGCTTTGCACCCAAATAATAAACCTGTCACCAGAAACAATGTCATAACTTTACCTAACTTAGCTTTCATATGTTCTTCACCTCCAAAAGTAAGCTGCTTTATCTAACTTCATTATAACAAAGAAAGTATTTTTTGGAAACGCTTTCTCTTTGCTTTAAGGAATATAATTGGACTTCTTGTATCAATATATGTATTAGCATAATCTATGTTCAAATATACGAATAATTTTAATCATTAAAATTTATCTGAATTAGAAATATTCTCACTTTAAGAATAAATTCCTGTATAATGAAATTAGCAGATTGTTAAATGACAAGAGGTGAGAGTATGCCGTATATATTTTTACATGGATTAGGACAGGATCTATTATGCTGGAATGATGTGTTAAAATTTTTGAAAATATCGGAGATAGAAAATATGCATTGCCCATCTCTATGTTCTTTCTTAAAAAAGGATGCTGATTATGAATCCTTATATTCTGCATTTGTATCCTATTGTGAACAGTTTCAAGAACCGCTTCATTTATGTGGATTATCATTAGGAGGTATTCTTGCGCTGCATTATGCGACTGCAAATCCTGATAAGGTAGCATCTTTGGTGTTAATTGGAACACAGTATAAAATGCCAAAGAAATTGTTGAAGGTTCAAAATACTGTCTTTCATATATTGCCAAATTCCCTTTTTCAAAAACAGGGAATCTCAAAACAAGATATGATATCTCTTACCAAATCTATGATGGATTTGGACTTTACAACCTGTTTAAAAAAGATTGTTTGTCCTACTCTTGTTGTATGTGGAGAAAAAGATAAGGCGAATAGGAATGCATCTATACAGTTAAAAACATTACTGTTAAATGCAAATCTTGTTTTTATAAAACATGCGGGACATGAAGTGAATATTGATGCACCAGAAGCTTTAGCGACTGTATTATCTTCATTTTATGATGAAAAAGATATAAAATATAGATAAAGTAAGCAATTTTGGGTTGATGCAACCTGTATTTGACAAAAAGCAAACATAAATTGGTAGTGAAATACAGTAAAAATGCTAATCTGTAAGCAGGAGGTGGCAACATGGAATTTAATGAAAAACTGCAGGAGTTAAGAAAAGAAAAAGGAATGTCGCAGGAAGCTTTGGCATATGAACTTGGTGTAAGTCGACAGGCAGTGAGCAAGTGGGAAACTGCACAGGGATATCCGGAAATGGATAAGCTTATTCAAATAGGAAAGTTATTTCATGTATCTATGGATTATTTGTTGAACAATGAGAATGTAGTGCAGAATACAGAAAGTGAAAATGAAGGAAATGCCTCTTATGTATATACAATGGAAATGATAGAGTCTACGCTTCGCTGGAAAAAGCGGTTCGCATTTTTCATTGCCTTTGGTGTGGCATTCATTGTAGGAGCGTTAAGCTTTCCTATTTTGATGAGAAACTCAGATATGGGTGGTGCAGTCTTTTTGTTGGCAGTGGCAATTAGTGTAGCAATCTTTATCGCATCTGGTTTGATGGATCATCACTTATGTGAACATTTGGATGAGCGTATCTATGTAAAACAATCAGATATCGATCAGCTGCATGAACAATATCGCCGCTTTCGAATGAAGTTTACTCTTATGATTACTTTAGGTGTATTTTTATGCATCATAGGATTGTGTGTGGTAGTTTTGATGGATGCTTTATATACACAATATAGTGATAAAAATGGAGTCTGGTTTGTGCTTTTTGTAGCGGTTGCCTTATTGCTTATCATACCAGCTGGTATAATAGATAGTTCTTATCAGCGTTTTGTTTATTTTGATAAACATAATAAAAATAAGGAAAAAGAACAAAAGAAAATAAAAGAGGCGGAAGAAGGAAAGACAGCAAAATATGATTTTCTATGGGGGATTACGATGCCTTTAACAGCTTTCTTCTTTATTTGGCAGGGATTAGAATATGATAATTGGAAGATTATGTGGATCGTATTTCCTGTCATGGCAATCGTAACAACAGGATTTATAAATATATTAAATTTATTAGATAAAAATAAACAGGATAAATAAAGGATGAAAAGTATCTGCGCATGAGAGTGTGGGTGCTTTTTTTCATATATCCTTTATTTGTTTTAAAGAAAGAACACCACCTTGACATGCGATGTTCCTATTTGTATGATGAAAGAAAAGGAGCGAAAGTTCTATATGAAGGAAAGTAGATTGTTTAAAATTATGTATTATTTACTTGAAAAAGGGAAATCAACTGCTCCAGAGTTAGCTGAGAGATTTGAGGTATCTGTGAGAACTATATATAGAGATATTGACGTTATTAGCAGTGCAGGAGTACCTATTTATGTAACTACAGGTCGTAATGGAGGAATCCAAATTGCTGAAGATTATGTCATAGACCGTTTGTTTTTATCTGATGAAGAAAAAGACGAAATCTTGACAGCATTAAAAAGTGTAGCAATTGCAGAAAATAGAGAAAATGATATTATTTCAAAACTATCCTCTATCTTTCGTGTTCAAAAAGATCATTGGCTTGAAGTTGATTTTTCACGCTGGGGAAGTAAATCATTAGATTCCCATGTATTTGAAACATTAAAAAAAGGAATCCTTACGAATACAATGCTTTGTATTACGTATGCAAATACACGAGGAGAAATTAAGGATAGAGTGATATGTCCAATAAAATTAACATACAAAGCAAAAAGCTGGTATGTAAAAGCATATTGCTTATCTAAAAAAGATTTTCGTATGTTTAAACTGACACGTATCATAAATCTGTATGAAGTAAACAGACACTTTCATCCTTTGCGATTTCCATCAGAAAATAATGAAAAAGAGCAGCAAATACAACTTCAGCAGATTGTTTTACGTTTTCCGCAAATGATGGCTTATCGCGTTTATGATGAATTTGATGTAGAAGAAATAAGGAAAGATGAAAATGATGATTTTATCGTTTCTACAAAGTTGCCTGTTGATGATTGGCTGCTTGGTTATCTTCTTTCATTTGGTTCAAATGTTCAAATTTTGGAACCAGAATATTTAAAAAATGCTGTATGGAAAGAAGCAAAGAAAATAGGGGAATATCATAAACCATGACATAGGGTGTCAAGGTTGCTCTGGTATAATGAAAACAGAATAAGGAGGGAAGTGTTTATGACAGAAAAATTTATGAATCTAACAATGGACACGATTGACAGGGAACATGTATGTTGTGCTATTTCTGATAAAAAACATCAGGCGGGTGTATTAGAAAAAAAGAAATGGTTAAAGGAAAGATTCACTGAAGGTCATGTCTTTCGAAAATTGGATGTGCAGGGAAAAGTATTTATTGAATATGCACCACTAGAAACAGCTTGGGTTCCTATTCAGGGGAATAATTATATGTATATTTATTGCCTTTGGGTAGCTGGTTCTTTTAAGGGAAAAGGTTATGCAAACGAACTTCTTAAATATTGTATCTGGGATGCGAAAGAAAAGGGGAAAGCAGGTGTTTGTGTTCTTAGTTCAAAAAAGAAAAAACCATTTTTATCAGATAAGAAATTTTTTCTAAACTATGGCTTTGAAGTTGTTGATACAGTGAAACAAGAATATGAATTGCTGGCTTTGTCTTTTGATGGAAACAAGCCTTATTTTACAGAATGTGCAAAACAACTGCGTATCAAAGAAAATGAATTAACCATTTATTATGATTTTCAATGTCCGTATATTTTAAATAGTATTGTACAAGTAAAGGAGTATTGTAATGAGCATAATATCCCACTTCATCTAATTGTGGTGGATACATTAGAAAAAGCGAAAAATCTTCCTTGTGTCTTTAATAATTGGGCAGTTTTTTATAAAGGTGAATTTGAGACACATCATCTTTTAAATGCAGTTTTTTTAAAAAAGAAATTTTTATTGTAGAGGATATATACATATGCATTATGTAAAAGTTAAGGGGATTTTATCTTCATCAAATGGAATGAATCTGTATCGTGGTTGTTCTCATGGCTGTATTTATTGCGATGCCAGAAGTAAATGTTATCATATGGAACATGATTTTGAAGATATAGAAGTGAAAGAAAATGCCATTGTATTATTAGAAAACACATTAAGAAGAAAGCGTAAAAAATGTATGTTAGGAATGGGGGCAATGAGTGATCCTTATATTCCTCTTGAAACAAAGATCAGAAATGTTCGAAAAGCTTTGTCTTTAGCAAATCAATATGGATATGGGATGAGCTTACTTACAAAGTCGAATCGAATCTTACAAGATTTAGATTTGTTAAAGGCAATTAATGAACAGACAAAGTGTGTTGTGCAAATGACATTGACAACGTATGATGAGGATTTGTGTAAGAAAATTGAACCAAATGTTAGTACGACAAAAGAAAGAGTCGAAGTTTTAAAAAGATTACATGAAGAAGGAATACCTACTGTTGTATGGCTTTGTCCAATTCTTCCTTTTATTAATGATACAGAGGAAAATATAAAAGGGATTCTTCAGTATTGTATAGAAGCAAAGGTGTATGGAATTGTTTGCTTTGGTATGGGGTTAACACTTCGAGAAGGAAACAGAGAATATTTTTATGAGCAATTGGATAAATTGTTTCCACACATGAAAGAAAAATATATAAAAACATATGGGATGCAGTATGAAATTGATAGTCCAAATAGTTTGCATTTAATGAAATTATTTCATCAGTTATGCGAGGAAAATGGAATTATCCATAACAATAAAAAAATCTTTGAATATGTAACTACATTTGAAATGAAACAAAACCATGTACAGTTAAGTTTATTTCATGAAAAATAGAAGTATTTGTATATGGGAGAAACCTTGATACTTGAGGAAATATCAGATGTAGAAGAATTGATGAATTTAGTTGAAAAGTCACAATAAGATTTTTTTGGAAAAACTAACTTTTTTGTATATGAAGAAAACCAAATACACATCATGAATAAATGGAGGTTTTCAATATTATTATAATGTTATAAGTGTTCTTTGTTGTTTTAAAGGATGAAGAAGAGTATACTTAGCGTAAGAGGTGAAAAGTATGCTGAAAAAAGAAATATTAGAAAAGGTTTTGGAAATCGCTTTATCTACTGGTGGAGATTTTGCGGAAATCTTTGAAGAAAAGAAATATAAAAATGGTATTTCTATGTTGAATGGAATCGTAGAAAATGTAAATAGCGGAGTAGTTCGTGGAATTGGACTTCGTATCTATCATGGATTTGAATCTGTTTACGCATATACAAATGATTTAACAGAAGAAAATTTAGTGGAATTTGCGAAAAAACTATCTATGGCAGTGGAAGGAAATCCTGTACAAAAACAGGTAACATTAGAAGAAGTTGTATATGAAAATCAGCATCCAGTTAAAATTTATCCAAAAGAGTATCCAATGGATAAAAAAGTGGAATTGTTGAAACGTGCCAATGATGCGGCCAAAGCATATGATGAACATATCAGTAAAGTAATGGCTAGTTTAATTGATGAAGAGCAGCATGTGGCAATTGCGAATAGTGATGGAAAATATATTCAGGATACACGTATTCATACAAGAATGGCAGTGAATGCGATTGCATCTGATGGAGACTTATTAGAAACGGGAACATGCTCTCCAGGTGCCAGCAAAGGAATGGAGTTTTATGAGGAAGCGATTCCAGAAGAAACAGGAAAAGAAGCAGCACGTATTGCCATGGCAATGCTTTATGCAGATGATTGTCCAAGTGGAACGATGCCGGTTATCATGGACAATGGTTTTGGTGGTGTTATTTTCCATGAGGCATGCGGGCATTCTTTGGAAGCCAGTGCAGTTTCAAAAGGACAGTCTGTGTTTAGCGGCAAGCTAAATCAAAAAATAGCCAGTGACTGTGTAACAGCGATTGATGATGGGACGATTCCAAATGCCTGGGGTTCCAGCAATATTGATGATGAAGGAAATTTCCAGAAAAGAAGAGTTCTTATCGAAAATGGAATTTTAAAAAGCTATCTGGTAGATACGTTAAATGGAAAACGTATGGGAATGGAATCTACTTCTAGTTCTCGTAGAGAATCTTATAAATATGAAACTACTTCTCGTATGACGAATACGTTTATTGCCCCTGGAAAAGATACTTTGGAAGATATGATCAAAAAGACATCTTATGGACTTTATGCGAAACGTATGGGTGGAGGTAGTGTTGATCCTAGTACCGGTGATTTTAACTTTGCGGTTAATGAAGGATATTTAATCGTTGATGGAAAAATTACAAAGCCTGTAAAAGGTGCTACTTTAATTGGAAATGGTGCAGATGTATTGATGAAAATTGATATGGTAGGAAGTGATCTTCTTCGTGCACAGGGAATGTGCGGGGCAAGCAGTGGATCGATTCCTACCGATGTTGGACAGCCTCCTTTACGTGTGCAGGATATGATTGTAGGTGGAAAGGAAGGAGGAAGTGCAAATGAATAAACAGGCTTGGATGGAAGCAGCGAAAAAAGCTGGATTAGAAGAATTTGAAATTTATGAACAAAGACATACGTCAACATCAATTGAAGTGTACGAACAAAAAGTTGATTCTTATACGATATCAGATTGTGATGGAATCGCAATGCGCGGCGTATATAATGGAAAAATGGGAAACTGTTTTTTAGAAGAAGTGAGAGAGGAAGAAATGGAAAGCGTACTGGAAATGATCAAGCGCAATGCGCAAACGATTTCCAGTGAAGATAAAGTGGAAATTATGATGCCTGCTTCTTCTTATCCAACAGTAAAACGTAAAGAAAATACGCTTTTAACAATGGAAAATACGAAAAAAATCGATTTGTTGAAACAGATGGAAAAAACACTTCTTTCTATGGATGCGCGTATTTCACAGGTCATGGGAACTTCCTATGCAGAAATTGATGTTACAAGAAGTATCTGTAATACCAAAGGTATGATACTTGATGATCATGACAGTGTCAGTGTTATAAGCATGCAGGTATTGGCAAAAGATGGAGAAGATGCGAAAAGTGAGTATGACTGGTGCACACTATCTTCTTTAGAAGATGTGGATGTAGAAGCCTTCTGTCAAAACTTATGTGATAAAGTTATATCCAAACTTCATGCGGATACGGTTGAAAGTGGTATGTATCCAGTGTTGATGGAAAAGGAAGCCATGTCTAGTTTGTTTACGGCTTTAAGTGGCTTGTTTGATGGAGAAGATGCATTTAAAGGTATCTCTTTATTAAAAGATAAACAGGATACAAAAATATTTGATGATAAAATAACGATCATTGATGACCCTTTGATGGAAAATGGTTATAATAGCGCACCATTTGATGATGAAGGTGTTGCCTGCTTTAAGAAAACGGTTGTAGAAAATGGAGTTTTAAAAACGTATCTTCATAACAGTAAATCTGCTATGATGATGCATACAGCTTCAACTGGGAATGGTTTTAAAGGAGGATATAGCTCTGCTGTAGGTATTTCGCCAACCAATTTCTATATTCAAAATGGGAAACATAGTTATGAAGCCATGATTGCTTCTATGGATAAGGGAATTATCGTAACTTCTATTACTGGGCTGCATGCAGGGTTAAATCCAATTTCTACAGAATTTTCTTTACAGTCCAGCGGTTATTATGTAGAACATGGAAAAATTGTAAAACCGATCAATTTATTTACCATAGCAGGAAATTTCATGGATATGATGAATCATATTTCTATGGTGGGAAATGATTGCAAGATGAATTTATCTGGAATTGGAACTCCAAGTATTTTGTTTGCGAATATAGCCGTAAGTGGAAAATAAGTATTTGTACAGACTTTTATAAGGTTTATGTTATAGAAGTCTGTACTCTTTTTGTATTTGTGAAATCCAGTGATGAACAAAAGATTTTTTATGGTAAAATAATACATGGTGATAAAATGAAAAGTTTATATGATTTTAATTATGAGCAGATGTGTGATATGGCACTAGAACAGGGATGGAAGAAATTTCGTGGACATCAGATTTTTCAGTGGCTGTATCGCAAACGCGTTTCGACTATAGATGAGATGAGTGATTTATCGAAAGATACTCGTGAAATATTAAAACAAAACTATTCTCTTGCTTCTTTGGAATTAAGAGATAAACAAGTTTCCAGTGATGGAACCTGCAAGTATTTGTTTGCCTTGGAAGATGGTTCTTTGATTGAAAGTGTATTGATGCAGTTTGACTATGGAAAAAGCATTTGTGTTACATCACAGGTAGGATGTAATATGGGGTGTGCTTTTTGTGCGAGTGGTTTAACAAAGAAAAAAAGAAATCTGACAAGTGGAGAAATGGTAGCACAGGTATTGTATGTGCAGCAGGATTTGGATAAAACCCAAGATCGTTTAAGCCACATTGTTGTTATGGGAACAGGAGAGCCTTTTGACAACTATGAAAATGTGATGAATTTTTTAAGTACGGTAAATCATGATCGTGGTTTAGGGATCGGAGCTCGTCATATTACGATTTCAACATGTGGTGTTGTACCTCGTATCTATGAGTTCGCAAAAGAACATACCCAATACAATCTGGCGATTTCTTTGCATGCGCCAAACAATGAACTGCGTGATCAGCTGATGCCGGTTAATCATGCATATCCTTTAGAAAAACTAATGGAGGCAATTCGTTATTATGCTTCTGAAAACAATCGTCGTTTAACTTTTGAATATATTTTATTGAAGGGTGTAAACGATAAACCTGAACATGTAAAACAATTGGCAAAATTATTAAAAGGATTAAATGCCTATGTGAATCTAATTCCGTATAATTCTGTTGATGAACATGGATTTAAAGGAGTGGATCATGCCAGTGCGATGGTATTTTATGATGCCTTGATGAAACAGGGAATTCGCTGTACGATTCGTAAAGAACATGGTGCCGATATTGATGCGGCTTGTGGACAGCTGCGTATCAAACATTTACGCAAAGAAGAGGAAGGAAGGTAATGCTTGTGCATGGTTTTGGAAAAACGCATACGGGGCTTCGCAGAAAAAATAACCAGGATAGCTTTGCCGTAGTGGAAAACGGTGCGCATGCATTGATGGGAATTGTTTGTGATGGTATTGGCGGAGGAAATGGCGGCGATGTTGCTAGCAAGATGGCTGTTCGTCATATGCAGGATAGTTTTAAAGCGTTTGATATTTCGAAAAAAACAGATGTGGAAATCAAGCAGTGGCTGTTAAATACGATCAAAGAAGCAAATGATTTGGTATATACAGAGGCTTCTTCAAACCCAAAATTACATGGGATGGGAACAACTATGGTAGGGGTTATTCAATGTGAGGATGCTGCCTATATTTTTAATGCGGGAGATTCGCGTACGTATGGTTTGTATGAGGATGATTTTATCTGCTTGACAGAAGATCATTCCTATGTGGCTGATTTGTTGAAAAAAGGAGAAGTCAGTGAAGAGGAAGCTAGAAACCATCCCAATCGCAATGTTTTAACAAATGCTGTTGGTGTTTGGGATAACATTCGTATTGATGTAAATAAAATTAATAAAGATTATCGCTGTCTTTTGATTTGCAGTGATGGTTTGCATGGGTATGTAAGTGAAACGATGATTCGCCGTATTTTAGAAAGTGATTTTTCATTGGAAAAGAAAGTGGATCTTCTTATTCAGGCTGCTTTAGATGCAGGTGGTTTTGATAATGTCAGTGTCATTCTTATTGAGAAGGAGGATGCGGCATGAAGAAGATGATTTCTGATCGCTATATGCTGATGTCTTCTTTAGGAGAAGGAGGCATGGCAGATGTATATCTTGCTTTAGATACGATTTTAAATCGTGAAGTTGCGGTAAAAATTCTTCGCGGCGAGTTGGGGAAAGACCCAGTTGCATTACTTCGCTTTCAAAGAGAAGCCAGTGCAGTTAGTAAATTGCATCATCCAAATGTTGTAGATGTATATGATGTTGGAGAATATGAAGGAAGACATTATATCGTCATGGAATATGTTCGAGGAAGAACTTTGAAGCAGATGATTTCTCAGCGTGGTGCATTAAGTCAAAAAGAAGCTGTATCCATTATGAAACAGCTGGTAAGTGCGGTGCAGCACGCACATGAACATAATATTATTCATCGTGATATCAAGCCGCAAAATATTTTGGTAACAGATGATGGCACTGTGAAGATTACCGATTTTGGAATTGCTTTAGCACATGATGTTGTACAGCTGACAAGAGATGATGCAGTTTTAGGAAGTGCTCACTATTTGGCGCCAGAAACAACAAAGGGAGAAACGATCAATCATCAAGTCGATATTTATGCACTTGGAATTGTGTTTTATGAGTTGTTAAGAGGAAGTGTTCCTTTTAAAGGAGATAGTCCTGTACAAATAGCAATGAAACATTTAAGAGAAGAAATTCCAAGTATTCGTGAATTTAATCCTACAGTATATCAGTCTGTTGAAAATATTATTATAAAAGCAACGGTTAAAAATCGCATGAATCGTTATCAAAGCGCAAAGGAAATGTTATATGATTTGGAACATTGTATGGATGAGATGAATAAAAATGTCGAAAAATTGACATTTCCGGTTGATGATGATCCAACTATTGATATAAGAAATAAGAAAGTAAATAAAGAAGTCAACAAAGGAAAAAAAGAAAACGCTAGTGTAAAAGGAACAAAAAAGAAAAAAAGAAAACCAATGGGTATAATTGTTATGGTTTTGCTTATCGTTCTTATTAGCTTTCTTTTGTTTGTTACAGCTTTTGGAAGTAATAAAATTGTTCAGCTTCCTGATGTAAGAAATCAAACGATAGAAGCAGCAAAACAGGAATTGATAGAGCTTGGTTTTTCAGAAAACAATATTAAAATAGAAGAAGCATATACAGATGATATAGAAAAAGGTATCGTATATGAAATGGAACCATCAGGTGAAAAAAGAGTACAGACAAAAGATGGAATTACGTTGAAAGTTTCAAAAGGAATGTATTATACGCTGGAAGATTATACGTATCAGAATTTTGAGGAAGTAAAACAGATGCTGGAAGAAAAAGTTCCTTATCTGCATGTATCTGTTGAGTATAAGCAGACGACACAGCAAAAAGCGGGCTATATTATAGAACAAAGTGGTATTTCTGTCGGAGAAAAATTAGATCCGGATAAAGTATATGAATTAAAATTTGTGGTAACACAAAGCGTATCTTTTAAAATTGAAGGGTTTGTTGGAAAACGTGTGGAAGAGGTCAAGGCAATGCTGGAAGAGAAGGGAATTAGCCCTGTTTTACATGCAATGCCACTGCCGGAAGGGGAAACTGCTGAAAGTGGTGTTGTAGTGAAGGTTGATCCACAGGAAGGCTCATGGTACACACAGGAAGGAGATAACGTTATTACGTTATACTATTATGAAGAAGGCTAGAATCATTAAAATTGTTTCCAGTCGTTATGAAGTGCTGGATGAAATGGGAAATCGTTTGTTATGTGTTGCGATGGGAAAACTTCGCAAAAGCAAATCTCCTGTTGTAGGAGATTTGGTTATGATTGAAGAATTTGAGAATCAGATTGGTATTCAGAAAATTCTGCCTAGAAAAAATGAATTGGTTCGTCCCTCTATCGCAAATGTAGATCAGGCAATCATTGTAATGTCTTGTAAAAATCCTGATTTTTCTACTGTACTGGTAGATCGTCTGATCTTTCAAGTAGTTTATGCACAGATTCATCCTGTTCTTTGTTTTACGAAGATGGATTTGATTGAAGAAGATGATATCATTCATCAGAAAATTAAAGAGTATAAAGAAAGTGGATATGAAGTCTATGTAAGTGGAAAAGGATATGCATGTGATGAACTAATACAGGCATTAAAAGGAAAAATTAGTGTATTGACTGGACAAAGCGGTGCAGGAAAAAGCTCTTTGTTGAATCGTATCGATCCAAGTTTTCATTTACAGACGCAGGAAATCAGTAAAGCGTTAGGTAGAGGGAAGCATACGACAAGACATTGTGAGCTTCATGAAATTGCTGGTGGCTGGGTTGCAGATACACCAGGATTTTCTTCCATGGATTTTACAAATATGGATGCTTTAACATTGGCAGAAAGAATTCCTGATTTTCAAGACTATTTACATGAATGTCGTTTTAATGACTGTATCCATGTGAAAGAACCAGATTGTGCGATACGAAATGCCTGTAAGCAGGGAAGTATTAAGAAAGAACGCTATGAACATTATGTAGAAATCGTAGAAATGATAAAGAATGCGAAGGTAAAATATTAGGAGAAAGAGTATGAAGAAAAAATGTATTATTGCGCCATCTATCTTATCTCTGGATTTTTCCAGAACAAGTGAACAATTAAAAGAAGTGAACGAAAGCAAAGCAGAATGGCTTCATTTTGATGTGATGGATGGACATTTTGTGCCAAATCTAACATTTGGGCCAGATATTTTAAAAGGTGTAAAAAAAGCAGTAGATAAGGTGATGGATGTGCATATCATGGTAAGTGATCCAAAAACCTATGCGGATATCTTTATAGATGCCGGTGCGGATGTTTTAACATTCCATGTAGAAGCGTTGGAAAATATGGAAGAAGTTATAAAGCTTTGTAAACATATACGTGAAAGAGGTGTAAAGGCAGGTGTTTCTCTTCGTCCAAAAACATCTGTAGAAACTTTGCTTCCTTATCTGGAATATATGGATGTTGTATTGGTCATGAGTGTTGAACCTGGTTTTGGCGGGCAGTCTTTCATGGAAGATCAGCTGGAAAAAGTACGTGTTTTACGTAAAGAAATTGATGAACGTGATTTAGATGTACGTTTGGAAATCGATGGAGGCATCAATGATAAAACCGCTGTTTTAGCAGTAGAAGCAGGTTGTGATACACTGGTTGCAGGAAGTTATGTTTTCAAAAATGATATTATGAAAGCTGTTGATTCTTTGTTATGTCTGAAGTAGTACTTATCTTGGGGATGGCAAAACATATTCCAGATTCTTTAAAATCAATGGATATGATCGGTGTTGATCATGGCGCCTTGTTATGTGTACAAAATCATGTAAAGATGGTAGGGGCTATTGGAGATTTTGACAGTGTCAGCAAGCAGGAATATGAATGGATATCTTCTGAAAGTGAAGTCGTAAGACTTCCAGAAAAGAAAAATGAAACAGATACGGAAGCCGCAATTTCCTATGCACTGGAAAAAGGATATAAAACCATTTATGTATATGGTGGTTTTGGGGGAAGAATGGATCATGAGATTGCAAATCTATCATTATTGATTCATCGAGATCTTCCTTTGATTCTTATGGATGATCAAAATCGTATACGTGTATTGCATCAAGGTACTTATAAAATTAAAAAAGAATATACCTATTTATCTTTTATTCCTTTAAAAGAAAGTGTCATTAGTGAGCAGGGGGTTGCTTATCCGCTTGAAAAAAGGAAACTTTATAAACGGGATATATATGCAATTTCTAATGAGATTGTAGAGGATTATGCAGAAATTATAATACATGAGGGAAGTGTATTAATGATAGAAGCAAAGGATTAGTCAGCTGAAAAGCTGACTTTTTAACAGTTTTATGAAAGAATTTGTATTATAATAAAAGCATATACTATGCAATAGAGGTGATTTTTTTGAAAATTTTATATAATGATAAAATGTTGGATATAAAAAAAGGAACATGTGCTTTTTCATTGTTGTCGAAAGAAGAACAGAAAAACGTATATGCATTTTTATTTAACGGGCATCTGCATGATGTAGGTTATTGTATGATGGAAGATGGAAAACTTCAAACGATTGATTCAGAAAGTGATACAGGGAAAAAGATTTATGACAGAACACTTTCTATGCTTTTTATCAGTGCAGTTAAACAGTTGTATCCTGATTGTGAGGTGCATGTGGAACATTCCCTTAGCAATGGTTATTTTTGTAGAATGGAAGGAAAAGAACATCTTGATGAAAAATGTGTACAAATGATTCAAAAACGAATGCAGGAAATGGTCGAACATAAGTGTATCATTCATAAAGTAAGTATGCCATTACAAAAAGCAGTTACTTTTTTTAAAGAAACAAATAAACTAGATAAGGCACAGTTGTTTGAAATGCGGAATAGAAAAAATGTAAATATTTATAGTTTGGAAGGAATAGATGGTTATTTTTATGGTATTTTACTGCCGAATACAACTTATCTTACACATTTTTCATTACGTCTTTATGAAGGAGGGATATGGCTTTCCTCGCAAGAAGTATTTAAGAACCAGCCAAAGATGTTTCAAGTATTTCAGGAATTTGAAAGATGGGGACGACTTATTGGCGCAAGCAATGTAGCACAGTTAAATCAAAAAATTCTACATGGGGATATGCAGAATATGGTCTTGATGAGTGAAACGATGGTAGAGAAAAAACTGGCACAAGTAGCAGAGAAGATGGTTCAAAAAGAAAAAATCAAATTCGTTTTGATATCCGGTCCCAGTTCTGCAGGGAAAACAACGTTTTCTAGACGTTTAGCCATTCATTTAAAAATATTAGGAAAAAATCCGGTAGCATTATCTATGGATGATTTTTTTAAAAATCGTGAGGATACTCCAAAACTGGCAGATGGTTCTTATGATTTTGAATGTTTAGAAGCTTTGGATGTTCCTCTTTTACAAACATGTCTTAAAAAACTCTTACAGAAAGAAGAAGTACAAATGCCTTTGTTTAATTTTCAAAAAGGGAAAAGAGAATGGCGAAAAGAACCGCTGTGTTTAGAAGATAATCAAATTTTAATCATTGAAGGAATACATGGATTAAATCCAAAAATAACAAATGCTTTGCCAGCAGACAGCGTGTTTAAGATTTATATCAATGCATTAACACATTTGAATCTAGATGAACATAATCCAATTCCAACCAAAGATTATCGTCTAATTAGACGTATTGCCAGAGATTATCAATTTCGAGGCTGGAGTGCAGCCCAAACAATTCATTTATGGAAAAATGTAGTTGAAGGAGAAGAAAAATATATTTATCCATATCAAGAAGAAGCAGATGCGGTGTTTAATTCATCTATGATATATGAACTTCCTATTTTAAAAACAATTGTATTACCATTATTAAATGAAATTACAGTGGATCAGAAAGAATATTTAGAGGCTCATCGTATTGAAAAACTTTTATCTTATTTTGTAGAAGGAGAAAGTGATGCGATTCCAAGACATAGTATTTTAGCAGAATTCATTGGAAATAGTGTATTTGATGTATATTAAAAGCCGTCACAATGACGGCTTCGTTTGTCTTATAAAAGAAAAAACAGGTTTCCCTGTTTTAATGATCACTCTTAGATAGTGCCTTTTCTTTTTAATGTTTTTAATGCACGAGCACTAATACGGATCGTTTGAGGTTTCCCATCAACAACGACTTTAACCTTCTGTAAATTTACATTCCAGTTACGACGAGATGCACGCATTGAGTGAGAGCGTCTATTACCTGATAAAGGACCTTTACCTGTAATTGCACAAACTTTTGACATACCGTTTACCTCCTTCCGTATATAAACATAATTCGCTTAGTAATCATAGCATTACATATAGAAAAAAGCAAGGAATTTTTTTAACTTTTTTATACAATGTGTTTTTTTTGTAAATTTTCCCATATAGAAATGATTGTATTAAATGCTATCCTCATATATAATGAGGGTGATTGTAAAGTATTCTATTAAAGGATGTGAGAGGATGAAACAAAAGAAAGTACTAACTTTGTTATCTGCTGCAGCGATTTTAACTGCAAGTTTCTATATGATAAATAAATCAGATTTGTATGCATCTAATGAAGAGCTTAAGATGCAGGGACAGTCTTATTCTGATAAGAGTGGATTGTTTTTATCCATGGATAAAGATGGAAATATTCAATATATTACGCCGGAAAGCGCAGATGTTGTGGAGAATACAAAAATGCCTGAACAGCAGCAAAAACATATCACTTTTGATGTTAAAGTAGAAAGTGAAAATGGAGAAATGATAACAATTGCGAAAGAAGACACGATGAAAGAGGCCCAGGAAAGTGCCTTCTCCATTCAAAACAATCGCTCAACTGCAGTGATGTCTGAAAGTACAAAATTGAGGACAAGATATGCAGTTCCAAGTGAAGTGTCTGTTTATACAAAGGATGTGCTTCGTTCCACTACTGCACCATCTATTGTAAGATTTAAGAATATTGGAGATACAACTTCCTATACAGAAGATGGTACCGGCATTGCAGGATATACACATGCAAGCTATGCGGCAGATGCTGCGTATCTGGCAACTAGTGGGAATAAAGTGAAATTCAAGATGGCTGGGGTAACTGGCTGGGTAAATGCATCCAATGTAGAAATTATACCGTATACAAATAGTTTAAATATAAGTTATTATAAAGCGGACAATGGTAAATTTTATCATTATATAAGTACAAATGTTTATGGAAGTGGCGCTGCTTCTACACAAATGGTAGGATATCAGCCAAATTATATAAAATCTAATACAAAGTATTACAGCTATGACGGACATTATTTTTATACATCTTATGCAGCCATGATCGATGATTATAAAAATAATCGCTACAGCAATGCAGTAAATGCTTCACAGCCTTACTATAACTATTACCAGTTTTTATCACAGCGTACAAAAACTTCTTATTCGGCAGCAGATATAAATAAATACATAGCATCAAGAACAACCAGCAAGTCAAAAATCTGGAATAAAGGATCAGCTTTTACGGGTGCTGAAAAGTTTGGTGCGAATGCGGCCTTGATGATGGGACTTGCCATCAATGAAAGTGCATGGGGAATGAGCTCCATTGCACAAAGCAAAAACAATATTTTTGGATTAAATGCAGTGGATTCTAGTCCAGGTACTTCTGCAAGTACGTTTGCATCTGTAGAAGCCTGTATTAATGATTATGCGAAAAATTATGTATCCTTAGGCTATGCTTCTCCATTTGACTGGCGATATTATGGTCCACACTTAGGTGATAAACAAAGTGGAATGAATGTGAAATATGCTTCTGATCCATATTGGGGTGAAAAAGCAGCAGCTCAAGCCTGGCAGTTAGAAAATATCAATGGCAAGAAAGATTATCAGAAATATCAGCTTGGAATAGATAGAGGAAATGCTACAGCTTCTGTATATAAAGAAGCAGATAGCAAGTCTAAATTATATTATCAAACTGGAAATGATGCAGGAAAAGTAATTCATCAGTTTTCGTATGTAATTTTAGATACGGTAAAAAATTCGCAGGGAACATGGTATAAAATTCAATCTGATGAAATCTTAAAGAGTGATCGCAGCAATGTAAATACAGACAGTAATGGTGTTTATGATTTTTCTAAAAATTATGCGTACATAAAAGCTGATAACGATATTTACTTGCTAGATAAAGTTGATGCTGGCAATGGTGGAAACGATAACGGTAATGGTAGTGAAACAACACCGCCAAAGCCTAGTTATAAACAGGGGGATGCTAACCTTGATGGAAAACTTACACCTGCAGATTATGTTTTGGTAAAAAATCATATTATGAATAAGTCAAAACTAACAGGAACAGCTTTACAGGCTGCGGATGCAAATAAAGATAATAAAATTAGCCCTGCAGATTATATTTGGATTAAAAATAAAATAATGGGTAAATAGAAAAGGAGAACTTGATGAAAAGAATAATGAAAAAAATATGTATATGGGCTTTTGCTTTAACAGTAATCGTTAGTGTTCTAGGCTTGCCGGTAAAACTATTTGCGGCAGGAGGTTTATCAGTAAGTGCTAGTGCAGGAAGCGTTTATGTAGGAGATAGTGTGACATTTACTGTTAGTGCCTCAAATTCTGCTGGGAATGTAAATATTTCAGGTGCAGTAAATGACAGTATATGGTTAGATAATAGCTCTCAGTCTTATACAGTGAAAGCTACATCAGCAGGAACAATTGGTATCAATGTATCCGGAGTATTGGCTAGCTATGATACAGGCTTAGATCAAAATGTTAGTGGAAGTTCTTATGTTACAGTTATGAATAGACCAACTTCTAGCGGAGGAAATCAAAATAATACGAATCAGAATGTTGTAAAAGATGAACCAAAGGAAGAAGTAAAGAAAAACACTGATAGTGCTCTTGCATCTTTGAGTGTATCCCAGGGTAAACTTTCTCCTAATTTTGCTTCAGGAACAACTTCTTATAAAGTAACTCTTCCATCTACTGCTTCAAGTATTAAGATTTCTGCGAGTGCAAGAGATGCGAAAGCAAGTGTTTCTGGTGCTGGTACAAGAGAATTAGAGCCTGGAAATAATAAGCTATCTGTTGTATGCAGTGCCGAAGATGGCTCATCTACAACTTATACGATCAATGTGTATGTTGATGAAAAACCGTTAACTTACATGACTTATAATGGAGTGAAGTTCGGTGTTTCTGCTCATAATGGAAAAGGCGGGAAATTATCTAAGGCATTTGATGAGACAAAGATAAAAGTGGATGGTATAGAAATTCCTGCATGGAAAAACAATGCTTTAAATATAACATTAGTGTATTTACAAAGTGAGGGAACAGAAGGTTATTACATTTATGATGAAACAAAACAGGAAGTTGTTTCTGTTTATGAACCAATGGCTGTTTTAGGTCAGAATATTGTACGTATAGATGTTCCAGAAAATCTTCAGAAAAGAGAAGGAATGAATTTCACAAAAGTAAAGGTAGATGGAAAAGAATTTACAGGATGGACTTTTGATGATAAAAATCTAGAAAACTATGCATTGATTTATGTAATGAACGATGCTGGTAAATATGTGTATTATCAGTATGAAAAAACACAGAATACATTACAGCTATATTCTGGAAGTGCTCCGCTTTCACAAGAAGCCTTTGTGAAATATAAAGAGGATATGGAGAAAAAACTGGATAATAGTCAAATGTGGAATGTTATATTTGGTATTGCAGCGGGGATATTTGCTGTTGGCATGATTGTTTCTATTGTGATGGCTTCTAAAAGAAAGGGTACTTCTTTAAAATATGAAAGGGTAAATATGCCTGCAAGAAAAATGTCAAAAGCTTCTAATATAGAAGCAGATAGTCTTATGAATAAATTTAAAGATAAAGAATAAACGAAGAGCAGGAAATTGAAGTAAAATGTTTCCTGCTTTTAAATTTCGATAGAGCTATTATTTTAGGAAAAATATTTTGACATTTTCTTTGAAAGTGTTTTTAAAGTACACGATTTATGATATGATATAGAAGTATAAGTAGAAATGAAAGTAAGGGGGTCATCCTTATGGAGAAAAAGGAAATATTTGCCTCTATAGAAATTGCGGATCATGAAGTTCGACTTGTTGTTGGTGAATTTTATGAGACCCGTTTTAATATTTTACGCGTAGAAAAAGCGGCAGTCACTGGAGTTATAGATAAAAGAATTTCAGATGAGCAAAATGTTGTAAATGGGATTATAAAAACCTTGCATCAGGCACAGGAAGCATTAGGGTATCGAATTGAAAGAGTTCTCCTAGCTCTTCCTAGTGTAAATGTACAGCGTCATAATCGAAGAGTTCATGTTATTCCACAGGAAAGCAGTAAACGTATTCGATTAAGCGATGTACAAAAGGCATTAAATGAAGCAGTATCATATAAACCTGATGAACAGGTGGAATTGGTTAATGTAGGGTGTATCAAATACATAGTAAATGGGATTACATCTCGTAAAATTCCAATTGATGAAGTTTGTGATATTTTATTGATGGATGTTGATTTATTATATGCAGATAAAGACATTGTGTATTCTTATGCAAGGTGTGTAGAACGGGCAGGCTTAGAAATATTGGATGTTTGCCTTGATTCTTATGCTTCTGCACAGGAAGCAGCTGTTTTTGAACAGACGGTAGATAAGTATGTAGTACTGGTAGATATATCACGTCAGTCTACAACTTTATCCTTGTTTACACATGGAAAGCTTGCAAATTGTGAAGTGTTGTTAACTGGTTATGGCAGCTGGATGGAAAGATTGCTGGAACAGACAAATTTAAGTGAACATGTTGGCTTTCGATTGTTGCAGAATACTTGCACGTTTAATGAGACGTATGCGCAAAATTCTGTTATTTATGTTTGGGCAAAAAATGGTGTACAGCGTCAGTTAACCGAGCGAAATGTTTGTGAAATGACAGCTCCTATGGTTCGCAACTGGCTGAATACTGTGAATGAAGCATGTGCGCCAATAATTGAAAATGGAGATGTGCAGTATTTACTAAGTGGAGAGGGCTGTGAAATACAGGCAATCAAAGATGTTTTGGATGGATTAAATGCACCTTGGAATATTTATGTTCCACAGACAATCGGTGCCAGAGACTGTTCATTAACTGTTTGTCTTGGTATGTTTTATAGCTGGAAAGAGCAGCAGAAAATACGTGCTGATGAGAGAGTAAGCTGTGCGCAGCAGGACGTAGTGGCTTCTGTTGGAAGTGTTAGCCGCAGAATGAAATCTAATGATGATGAAGGCGGTTTTACAAAAAAACTGAAAAGTATTTTACTTAATGATAAATAGGTATAAGAGAGTGAGGAATGAAGATGAGTGAATTACAGTTTGACCAGGTAGCTAATATAAAGGTTTTTGGTGTTGGAGGCGGAGGCTGCAACGCTGTTAACCGAATGGTAAATGAAGGTGTAAAGGGAGTAGAGTTTTATGTGGCAAATACGGATTTGTCTGTATTAAACAACTCTCTGGTTAAAAATAAAATTATTTTGGGACGTGAAGTAACAAAAGGTCTAGGTGCTGGTGCAAATCCAGAAATGGGAAGACGCGCTGCACAGGAAAGTGAAAATGAAATTCGTGAAGCAATCAAAGGCAGCGATATGGTATTTGTAACAACAGGTTTAGGTGGAGGAACAGGTACAGGTGCTGCACCATTGTTTGCGAAAATTGCGAAAGAAGAAGGTGCTTTAACGGTAGGTATCGTTACAAAGCCATTTACTTTTGAAGGTAAAAAACGTATGCAGGCTGCAGAAGCAGGACTTGCAGAATTGAAACAATATGTTGATTCTTTGATTATTGTATCTAACAATAATCTGATTGAAGTAATTGGAAGACGTCCATTGACAGAGGCTTTCCAGGCAGCTGATAACGTATTGCGTCAGGGGGTTCAGACAATTACTGATTTAATTGCAGTTCCAGCAATGATCAACCTTGACTTTGCGGATGTTCGTACAATTATGGAAAATCAGGGTTCTGCATTAATTGGTATCGGTATGGCTGAAGGAGAAGATAAAGCACGTGTAGCAGCTGAAAAAGCGATTCAGTCTCCTTTATTGGAAGTACAAATTGCAGGTGCACGTAATGCAATCGTAAATATTACAGGTGGAGAAAGCATTACTTTGTTTGATGCAGAAGATGCTATGGCATTGATTCGTGAAGCTGCTGGAAATGATGTAGATGTTATTTTTGGTGTTGCTATTAACGAAAAACTTGGTGATTCCATCATCGTTACGGTTATCGCAACAGGTTTTGATGCGGAAGATGAAGATATTGCATCTGCACAGACTTCTTTCTCACAGCCTGTTAAGTCTTCCAGATCTCAGGAAGTTCACTCAACTTATATCGAAGATGAAGATGATGATAAAGGTATTCCTTCTTTCTTTAGACGTTAAAAATGAAATTATATTATATTGAAGATACAATGTTCTTATCAAATCCGATGCAGGATAAGGTAAGAGAGAGATTTCTAAGTCTGCTTCAAAAGGAGCAGACGAAAATGATTTTCATTTCTTCCTGTCATAAACATACAGAGTATTTACAGGAATTTATAGAAAATTATTATAATGTTCTTGTTAGTCCAGCTATATTTGAAATAGATGGTATTCGAGGACAACTTCATTCCACATTTCTTTCTATAGAAGGATTTCCATCTATGCAGCCATATTCAGGTTCTGTTGTAGAATATGATGCATCTACAAAAACATGTAGAAGAATTTACCTTGATATGTTTTTAAATCATGAGATTTTTGAAGATACTGCATTTGAGATAGAAGATCTGAAAGAGTTTTTAGAAGAAGAGTTTCAAAAAATAAAAAAGAAATATAAAGTGCATTAAGATACATGGCTTTGCTGTGTATCTTTTATATTGTTTTGTCGAAAGATTCATAAAGGTATTCATTGTTCCATAAAGTACAATGTGAAGGAGGAAATATGAATGCCATATCGTAAAACAATTAGAGAGTTAGAAAAGGAGTTACATACAAATAGTGTAAATGGATTGAGTGAAAAAGAAGCACAGAAGCGTTTGTTAGAAAATGGGGAGAACGAGCTTTTACAAAAACATACGGATAGTATATGGAAATTATTTGTAAATCAGTTCAAGGACCCTATGGTTATAATTTTAATTTTTGGAGCTTTCCTATCGGCTTTTTTAAAAGAGTATATAGATGCAAGTATTATTCTTGCGGTAATACTTATGAATGCGCTTATTGGATTATTTCAAGAATATAAAGCAGAAAAAGCAATCGATGCTTTAAAAGAATTATCAAGTCCTAAAGCCTATGTCATACGTGATGGCTATATCAAGGAAATTGATTCAAAGGAATTGGTTGTAGGCGATGTTGTAGAACTAGAAACAGGAAGCTATATACCAGCTGATATTCGTTTGTTTTCATCGAAAAGTTTAAAAGTAGAAGAAAGTGCCTTAACAGGAGAAAGCGAAGCTCAGGAAAAAGATGCTTTAGAGGAATATGATAAAGAGATTTTAATAGCAGATCAAAAAAATATGGTGTTTATGTCTACATTTGTTACATATGGAAAAGCAAGAGGAATCGTTGTTCGTTGTGGAATGGATACAGAAGTTGGTAAAATTGCGAAGATGCTGGAAAAAACAGAAGATGAAAGCACACCCTTACAGAAACGTCTGGCACATCTTTCCAAAGTTCTTGGTATCATTTCGATTGTAATTTGTATGAGTATGTTTTCTGTTTCTGTATTGCAGAAAAGAGATATACTGGATATGTTATTATTGTCAATTTCATTGGCAGTGGCTGCCATACCAGAAGGTTTGCCTGCAGTTGTTACGATTGTTTTAGCACTTGGCGTACAGATTATGAGCAAAAATAAAGCAATCATAAGAAAACTTCATGCAGTAGAAACACTGGGTTCAGTAAGTGTTATCTGCAGTGATAAAACAGGAACATTAACACAAAATAAAATGCATGTGGAAAGCAGTTTTGCGGATGGAAAATTAGGCCAGTATAATGAAGAGTTATTACGAGGGTTTGCTTTATGTAACGATGCTAGAAAACAGGGAGAAGAAATTTTGGGAGAAGCAACGGAAAGTGCATTGTTACAATTTAGTGAAGACAAGGGAATGCATAAAGCAGATGAAGACTTATCGTATATACGTGTTAATGAAATTCCTTTTGATTCGATTCGTAAACGCATGACTACTTTGCATCAGCATAAACAAACTTATATTGCATACACCAAAGGGGCATTAGAAAAAGTACTGCCTTTATGTACGCATGTATTCGTAGATAATCGCATGGTATATTTAAGTGAGTATGAAAAAAGAAAGATTTTAGAAGCCAGCAGAAGTGTTAGTGAAAATGCACAGCGTGTGTTAGCTTTAGCAAGAAAAGTTGTACAGCATCCTGTATGCGTCCATGTAGAAGAAGGAATGTGTTTTATTGGTTTTGCAGGATTGATCGATCCCCCTAGAAAAGAAGTGAAACAGGCAATACAGGTATGTCGTGATGCGGGCATTAAAGTTGTGATGATAACAGGAGATCATCCCTTAACAGCTTATGCTATCGCAAAACAATTAGGAATTGCGAAAGAAAAAACAGAAGTTTTAAGTGGAAGTGAACTAGATAAAATAAAGGATGTAGATCTTCAAGAGGAAATTAGCAATTATCGTGTTTTCGCAAGGGTAACACCACAGCACAAGGTACGTCTTGTTTCTGCATATAAAAAGCAGGGAGAAGTTGTTTCTATGAGTGGTGATGGTGTCAATGATGCACCGGCATTAAAACAGGCGGATATAGGCATTGCGATGGGAAAAGGAAGTGATGTGTGTAAAGAAGCAGGGGATATGGTACTGGCTGATGATAATTTTGCGACCATTGTAAAAGCAATCGAAGCAGGAAGAAGTATTTACTTAAATATACAAAAAGCTATTTTGTATTTGCTAAGTTGTAATTTAGGGGAAATTATGGCCCTTTCATTAGGACTGATTTGTATGCCTCATGTTGTATCCACCTTAAGTGCTATTCAAATCTTATGGGTGAATATGGTAACCGATGCATTTCCAGCTTTGGCGCTGGGGGTAGATCCTAAAGATGCTTATCTTATGAAAGAAAAGCCTAGAGATGCGAAAGAGAGTTTGTTTGCCCATGGGGGATGGATATTTACTGTATTAAACGGTATGTTTATAGGTACGATTACGCTGGTAGCCTTTCGGTATGGATTACAAAGCAGTGGAGCGAAAGCACAAACGATGGCATTTATGGTATTATCTTTATCACAGCTGTTTCATTCTTTAAATTTAAGAAGTCGTACACATTCTATATTTAAAGTAGGGGTTTTAAACAATAAATGGCTGATTTTAACGGTTTTGTTTGGCTGTATCCTGCAGATTGCGGTTTGTGAAATTCCCATTTTTCATATGCTGTTAAAAACAGTATCGTTAAATCTTATGGAATGGGGAATCGTTTTTGGATTAAGTATGAGTGTAATTGTTATTAATGAAGCAAGCAAATGGTTTGCGAAAGAATAAGGTTCTTCTTTTGAACCTTTTCTTTTTGCTTTCCTTTTGGTAAGATAGACAAGGTGATGTTATGCGATTTAAAAGAGTATATATTGAAATTACAAATGCCTGTAATTTATCTTGCAGTTTTTGTATAAAAAATGATCGGCCTATTCATAGTATGACAATTGAAGAGTTTTCTCATATTATTTCTCAAGTAAAACCTTACACAGACTATGTATATTTGCATATCTTAGGGGAACCCTTATCCCATCCCCATCTTCTTGCATTTTTAGATATATGTAACGATGCGAAGATAAAAGTAAATATTACAACAAATGGAACCTTATTAAGAAAAAAAGGAAAAGAGCTGTGTCATCCAGCACTTCGACAGCTGAATGTTTCTTTGCATAGTTTTTCAGAACATGAACAGGCGGATTATTTAAATGATGTATGTACATACAGCAGATTGCTGGCTAAGCATAACATTCATATAAATCTTCGCTTGTGGAGTTTAGAAAATGGGGTATTATCAAAAGAAAGTAAAAAATTGCTGGAAGAAGTATGTGCTTATTTTCAAGTGGAAAAGCCAGCAGAAATTAAAAGATTAAAACGTTTTGATTTAGAAAAGTATATTCATCTTCATTTTGAAGAAGTATTTCAGTGGCCTTCTTTGAAACATCCTTATGTTTCAGATACAGGAAGATGTCTTGGCATGAAAATAATGGCTGGTATTTTAAGTGATGGAACACTTGTTCCCTGCTGCTTAGATTCTAAAAAAGAATGTAATCTGGGAAATGTATTTACAACACCATTAAAAGATTTACTGGAAAGTGAGAGAGTGAAGTCAATTTGTAAAGGATTTGATGAAAATCGAATAGAAGAAGAACTTTGTAAACACTGTTCCTATCGACTTCGTTTTTCAAAAGGAAAAGAAAGTTTCTAATGGAATTCTTTGTTTTTTTTCATTAGGAATCAAACTTTGTATGGTATAATGAAACGCGAAAAGGATGCGGGTACATGGAATTAAAAAAACTGAAGATTTCAGATAAGAAAATAGAAATACTGCAGCAGCTTCATATTACACAGGTGGAGGATCTTTTAACGTATTATCCTTTTCGCTATGAAAGTATAGAAGAACTTTCAAGAGATACGTGGAAGAAAGATGATCGTATTGCTGTTGAGGGAGTCATCGTTTCTAAAGCACGTGTCATACGTTTTAAAGGAAAACAAAGTGTTACACGATTTAAAATCGTATATGAGGAAGAAGAGTTTGATATTTCTTTGTTTAATCGTCCATGGGTATCCATGTTTACACCAGGAAAAAAGATTACGATCATGGGCAAGTATGATGGAGGAAACCGAATTACTGCCATTTCCTATAATTTCCAGCCACTGCAGGAACAAATGGGGACGTTTCCCGTTTATAATCTTAAAGATGGAATTACGCAGAAAGATATACGTAAGTATATAGAGAAAGCCTGGGTGCTTTGTCAAAATGATATAAAAGAATTTCTACCGGAAGAACTGCGACAAAAATATCGTTTGATTACACGTAAGGAAGCATTGTATTTTATTCATCATCCTTCTTCAAAAGAAACGATACGTCAAAGTCTTCGCTATCTAAAATATGAAGAATTTCTTCGCTTTCAGCTTGTGATGCGCGCTTGTAAAGCAAAAGAAAAGAAAACAATACAAGGACATGCCAAACAGTTTGATAACGAAGATGTGTGGGAGTTAGAGCACACATTGCCATTTTCTTTAACACTAGATCAAAAGAAAGTGATTCAGGAAATATTAGATGATTTAAAAAGTGAAAGCATCATGTATCGAATGTTGCAGGGAGATGTAGGATGTGGGAAAACACTAGTTGCGGCTTTTGGAATGTATGGATGTGTGTTAAGTCATAAACAGGCAGCTATGATGGCACCAACAGAAATTCTTGCGAAACAGCATGCACAGAATTTAAAAAATACATTTAAAGATTTTGAAGTGGAAATAGAAGTTTTATATTCTTCTTTAAAAGCAGCAGAAAAAAAAGATATACTGGAAAGACTTAGAAACAATGAAATTGATATCCTTGTGGGAACACATGCACTCTTTCAGGAGGATGTGGAATTTTATGATCTAGGTATGGTAGTAGCGGATGAACAGCATCGCTTTGGAGTTATGCAAAGAAGGAGATTGCTGGAAAAAGGAGATAAAGTAGACTTTCTTTTGATGAGTGCTACTCCTATTCCAAGAACACTGGCTATTTCTTTATATGGGGATATGGATGTCTCCACTATTCAATCTCTTCCCAAAGGCAGAGCTGGTGTAGAAACAAAACTGGTACAATCACGTTCTATGAAAGATATTCTTCCATTTGTACTGGAAAAGATTGATGAAGGAAACCAATGTTATGTCGTATGTCCGGCAATTGAGAAAAATGAAGACTATGAAATGCGCAATGTGGAAGACATTTATCAGGGAATGAAGCAGTCTTTAGGAAGAAGATATCGTATAGCTTTACTGCATGGAAAGATGAGTGCACAGGAAAAAGATGAAGTTATGGCATCGTTTTCTGCAGGAAAAAGTGATATACTTGTTTCTACGACTGTTATTGAAGTAGGGGTAGATGTGGCAAATGCCAATTTGATGGTTATTTATGATGCACATCGTTTTGGATTAAGTCAGATTCATCAGTTACGAGGACGTGTTGGAAGAGGAACAAAACCAGGGTATTGTTTCTTGTTAAGTGATACAAAAGATAAAAACAGTTTAGAAAGATTAAAGATTTGTGAAAAGACAAGCGATGGTTTTGAGATTGCACGCTATGATTTGCAGCTTCGAGGTCCTGGCGATATTTTGGGAAACAGACAAAGTGGAGTTCCTGGCTTTTTGCTTGGAGATGTCGTTGCGGATGCGAATATTTTGGAAGTCGCAAGAGAAGATGCACTTTCTATTTTGAAAAATATTGAGAATGAACATTATAAAAATATAAAAGAATATATAGAAGAAACACTGGAACATGCCGGTTATTTTGATTGAAAGGAGCATTATGGATACAATATTTGATTGGTTAGATAAAAAACATCTAAAATATAACGATAAAAAATTGATAGAAGAAGCGTTCATACACTCTTCTTATGTAAATGAAAACAAACTATATAAACACGATAATGAACGTTTGGAATTTATGGGAGATGCTGTCTTACAGCTTTGGTCCACACGAAAACTTTTCTCGCTAGAACCAGCGTTAAGTGAAGGACAGATGACAACCTTACGTGCACAGCTAGTTTGTGAGGAAGCATTGGCTGCATATAATCGACAGCTGGGGTTGTGGCATTATCTTCGCTTAGGTGTTGGAGAAGAGAAAACAGGAGGAAGACATCGAGATTCCATTTTGGCAGATATGTTTGAAGCTTTTCTAGGGGCAATGTATTTGGATCAGGGTATGGATGCTGTAGATGTAATACTGGAAGAAGTCTTGACACCTGCGATTTCACGACCAAAAAGTGAAAAAGTAATCGATTATAAAACAAAATTACAGGAATATGTGCAGGGTGATACACGAAAAAATGTACATTATGAAACAGTTCATATTAGCGGTCCTAGCAATAAGCCTGAATTTGAAGTCATTGTTTTGCTGGATGATATTATTCTTGGAAGAGGAAAAGGCTTGTCTAAAAAAAGAGCAGAACAAATGGCCGCAAAAGATGCATTTGAAAAAATGGTAAAATAAAAGGAGAAATATTATGATTTATGCTTTATATCTTGTTTTAGCAGTATTGGTTGTTTTTCTATCTGTACGTCTATCGTATTATGTGGATTGTTTAGATAAGAAAACAAACTTATCTGGTGCATTTATTGGAGGAGTCATGCTGGCTGCTGTTACTTCTTTGCCAGAATTGTTTACATCTTTAACGGCTGTATTGGCGTTGGATCAGCCAAATTTAGTACAGGGGAATGTACTTGGAAGTAATATCTTTAATCTTTGTGTGATTGCGGGAATTTTATTGTTTGCGAGCAAAAAATACCAGAATGCAGTTTTGGCGAAATCACATCGTACAACATTGATATATGGAATTTTGATGTATGTTATCATATTCTTGGGAATCTTTATTCCAAAAGAAATTGGACTTGGAATCATAAATGTGAATTTTGCATCCATATTGATTCTTGCTGTATATCTTTTGAATGTGAAATTTATGAAACATGATGAAAGTGCACAAAGTGAAGATGATGAGGATATTCGTTTAACAACAGGACAAATCATGGTACGATTTGTATTGTTTGCGATTGCACTTGTTGCAGTAAGTATTTTATTAACACAGGTAACTGATCGAATTGCGGAAGAGCTGCAGCTAGGAGCTACCGTAGCAGGGGCTATTTTCTTAGGTGTTGCGACATCTTTGCCAGAATTAAGTGCATCTATCAATCTGGTGCGTATTGGGAATTTCAATGCCTCTTTTGGAAACATTGTAGGAAGTAATTTGTTTAACTTTATTATTCTTTCATTTGCAGATATTTTATATGTAAAAGGCGGTATTTATGTAAAAGAAGGAAGCGTGTTAAATCTTCTTTTGTTTGGGGTGTTCTCGATGTTTATGACATTAGGAATTATACGTTTTAAAAAGAATAGAGCAGCAGTGTTGCTTTGCAGTATTTTGGTACTTGCTTCCTATGTGACAAGTATTGTGTTGTCAATGTAGGAAAGAATAGAGAATAAAAATCGTATAGAAGTTTAATAAATAACTTCTATGCGATTTTTATTTCAATTGGAGGTTTACTAAAAAAGTACAGGATATTGTGTTTATTTTATTATAGATATTGAACACTAAGGAAAGAGAATAAAGTTATTTTTATTTATATTGCGATGTATTTTTTTTATATTGGTTATAGAATGTAAGTTTCTTGTTGTTGTACAAATAATTAGTTATAATCAGAAACATGATGAACAACATCAAGTAAATCTTAAGGAGGAAAACAATGAAAAAACAGAAGTTCATATCTGGTATGGCGGCAGTGCTGACTGTATGCATGAATGTAAGCGCTTTACCAGTGTCTGCTATTTCATCTCAAGTTTTTGCGATTGATGATTTAGTGGAGTTTACTGATAAAACAGATCGAGGTAAATGGGATAAAACAAGTGGAAATGGTTCCATCTCTTTTCAGGATGGTCAAGGTGATAATGGGTTTATGACAGTAAAATCGAATGGAGATACTATTTTCGCAGATACCAGTACAACAAAACGTGCAGATGGTTTTGTCGAAATGGATATGAAGATGACAGAAGCTCCAACAGGGGCAAGAATGGCGATTATTTTCCGCTATAATAGTCCAACTGATTGGGAAGGAATAGGTATTGATCATGGCGACTGGACATGGCTTAAAGGATCTGATAAATGGGGTTCAGTTTCTTCAACAAAGAAAATCTTTACTTCAGTTGGGGAAAAACATCATTTGCGTGTTGAATATCGAGGAAGTAACCTGAAAGTTTTTGTAGATGGTGAACAGGTAATAAATCAAGATATTAAAGAATTAAATGGTGCAAAAGAAGGAAATATTGGTATAAGGCTTTGGGGCGATATACAGGAAAATTTTGATGGACATTGTGCCTTCCAGGTAGATAATGTAACTACAGGAGATTTACAAGTAGGAGCAGGAATTAGCCCATATAACGTTACCATTCCCTATGAGGAAGCAGGAAAAGAAGATGTAGTCTTTACGATGACAGAGGGAAGTCCAAATCTAAAAATGATTAAAAATGGTGATGTTTCTCTTATACAGGGAAAGGATTATACAATTGATGGTACCAATGTTATTCTTTCAAAAACGTATGTGGAATCATTGAAAGAAACAGCAGTAACAGACTTAACATTTGTTTTTGAAGATGAACAGGAAAAAACATGCCATTTATTCATTGAAAAACAAGAGGAAGTTGTAAGCTATATAAGAAATTTCAAAGAAGGAAAAGATGGCTTTGAAAAGGTTTTAGGAAGTGGTTCATTACAGGTAAATAAAGATTCTGTGACAATACAGGGAGATGGAGTATTTGTTGATAAAAATTCAAAGATTTTAAAAAATCAAGAAGTAGAATTTACCTATGATCCTATAAATAACAATTGTAACTATGGTGTGATTTTGAGATATACATCTCCTAGTGAATATATTTATGTAGGTCCATCAGGACAAAATGCACAGCATTATACAAAATGGGGGATCTATGGACCAAATGGATTAATTCAGGAAATCGAAGATAGTGGTTTCATATTAGAGGGACGAGAAGTACCTTATAATGTAAAAGTACGTCTAGTGGATAATGTTATTACTATCTATGTGGATAAAGAAGAAATATGGAATGGGACACTTGATGGAATTACAATGAAACCAGGGAAAACAGGGTTTCGTACAACAAATAACGCAGGAATGACGATACAAGGCTTTACTCAGGAAACCGCTGTAAAATATAAAAAAGCAGCAAATGTCACTTCAAAAGAAATCCAATCAAATGAAATGAGCGTAAAAATGGATACCGCATTTCCTCGAGTAGAAGAATATACATTAACTACAGGTGAAAAAGTAAAAGGGCAGGAAATTGCTTTACATCAAGTAGAAATTAATAATAAATTGTATACACCAAAGGTAACATCTGAAATAAATGGAAATAAAGCGATGTATCATATGAATATAGATGAACTTAAGTTATCTTTTGATGTCATTTTTACGGTTGAAAAAAATGTGCTTTCTATGGATGTAGAAAATATCAAGGAAAATGATACGAAATTATATACGCTGAATTTTCCAAGACATAGTTTGATTTCCATGTCCAGCAAAGATCCAAATGCACAGCTTCGTGTAAATAATTATAAGGAAGAAAAGCGGATTGATCTTAAAGATGCACAACCCTTTGAACATTACAATGAAACAACGCTGACTGTCTTAAGCAATGATAACGTGGCAGCCGCAATTAGTGGTGAATCATACAAAAATCGTCATGAAATGGCATATCAAACATTTGCGCTAGGAGATCATACTTCAACTGGTATATGGGTAAATGAATACACATATCGAGGACTTGATGGAGAATTGTATCGCAAGCATTACAGTGATGATCAAAAAAATGAACCATGGGCAAGAGTGGCAATTACGACAGATTGTAACAAAGATAATAAAGTGGATTATCAAGATGGTGCCATTGTGTTACGTGATGATTGTATGGAACGTAAAACTGGTGCTGATACCGTAACAGATAGCTGGAATATGATTGCGATGAATGTAGGTTCGGAAGCACAATATCCATTCCTGCGTATTCTTGATAATGCGAAGAAAATGTCTTTAGCAACCGATAACTTTAGTCAAAATATTATTATCAAAGGATATCAAAGTGAGGGACATGATGCATCTCATCCAGATTTTGCGAACTATAACAAACGTGCCGGAGGTTTAGAGGATTTTAAAACATTGTTGGAAGAATCACAAAATTATAATACAAAAGTAGGAGTTCATATTAATCATACAGATGTTTACCCAGAAGCTCCACAATACGAAAAAATAAAAACAGAATTAGGAGCATGGTCATGGTATGATTCCGCAAAACAAATCGTTCGAGAAAATGATGATTTAGATAAAACATCTCAGGGGCTTGATGGAAGACTTGAGCAGTTATTTGATAAAGATACAGAAAATATGTTAGATACTGTTTATGTCGATGTGTTTTTCGGTACACGCTGGCCAATGTACAAATTGGTTGATAATATCAACAGCAGAGATATGGCACTAGGTACTGAATATGTTGATGAAATGGTATCTCACAGTGTATTTGCACATCATATTGGATCAAATTTTGGCGGAGCAGGAAATCTAGTTAGAATTGTGGATAATAGCCAGGCAGATATATTTGCTAATCATCAGGTATTTAGAGGTGCAGCAAGTCGTGCAAATGAGGATATAGGAATTGATGGATGGCAGGGAGCGAAAGATATGAATAAAGCAATCCAGTCATTCTATGAAAAAATTCTTCCAAATAAATTTTTAGCACAATATCCAATTATGCAGTATAGCAGTGATGAGAAAGCTGTATTAGGTAACAAAAATGAAGTTGTCACAAAAATGGAAAATGGTAAAAATATCATTACGCTGAATGAAAAAGCGGTTGCGAAAGGAAATCAAATCTTTATTCCTTGGGAAAATGAAGATAAAGAAAAAGAAGGAAAGATTTATCATTGGAATCCGGAAGGTGGAACAACTACATGGGAACTTCCAGATTCCTGGTCAAATGTAACAACTGTTAAATTGTATGAATTAAGTGATGAAGGGAAAAAAGAAGTAACTTCAGAAGTGATTCAAAAAGATGGAAATCGTGTAACGATAAATGCGAAAGCGAAAACAGGATATGTACTGTACAAAGATAAAGTTGCACAAAAGGATATGAAAACTGCAGATACAATGGAGTGGTCTAGTGGTTCACCGGTAAAAGATATGGGCTTTGATTCTCATAATTTCGATGAATGGAAGCCATCCTCCAGTGCAGAAAATACAGATCATATAACAATAGAAAATAATGAAATTGGAAATTCTCACTTATATATCAAAGGAGAAAACGATGGAAAAGTTACACAGACTTTGACAGGATTAATTCCAGGACAAACGTATGCTGCTTCTGTTTGGTGCATCACAGATGATGGAAGAAAAGCAAGTATTGAAGTTCAAAATGGTGATGAGGTTGCAGTGAATTATATGAATCGAAGCAATGTAACTTATGGAGTACACCATAATGATAAATATAAAACAAAAGCACAGCGTATGCAGGTTAGATTTACAGCACTATCTGATAGTGCTACTTTAACATTATCTGCTGCAAAAGGAAAAGATGCACAATCTATTGTTGATTTTGATGATGTTCGTGTTGTAAAAGTAGATCCAAGTACAAATCCAGATCCAAAAAAATATACGTATTGGGAAGATTTTGAAAATACAGATCAGGGATGGGGTGCATTTATATCTACGGAATCTGATCAATCTCATCTATCACAGAAAAATCCTGTAAATCCAGAAGTAACAGATGATGTGATTGATGGAAATTATTCTTTAAAAGTACGTGCTGGAGATTATATGCGTACGATTCCTTCCACTGTTCGTTTAGAACCGGAAACGGAATATAAGATTGGTATTTCTTATAAATCACCAGCAGCAAATGCATTTATTTTTGCGGTAAAATCGGATAAAGCAAAGGAAGCAAATGATGAAGCACATGCTGTGATTGCAAGTATTGATGCGATAGATAAAGAAGGAAATCTGGAATTAAAATTTACAACTGGAAATTATGATGACTACTATATTGATATTACGAAAAAAGCAGGATCGGAATATTACTTGGATAACTTCTATGTACAGGCTGCACGTCCAATAAATAGAGAAACTTTAGGACAGTTAATACAAGAAGCAAAACAACTTGAGGAACGTGCATATACACCAGAAAGTTATGCGAAAGTGGTGGAAGCAATCAATAAAGCAAGCAAAGTTTTAGATGATGCACAGGCCTCAAAGGAAGAAATTCGTGATGCTTATAAAGGTTTGGAAGCAGCTATAGAACAGCTAGTTCCTTATGCGCTTACAGAAGAAAAAGCTTCTTTAATGGAAATTGTTACAACAATGAAATCGTTACATGCAACCGATTACAAACAAGATGATAAATGGATGAAATTACAGACATTGATCAAAGAAGCAGAAGCATTATATAAAAATGATAAAGCAACTTCTGTACAGGTTAGTGATATGATTCGTGATTTGAATGATGCGAAAGACGCATTAAATCCAGTTGTTGATCGCAGTGCATTGAAAGAAATTATGAAAAAAGCAGAACGTGTGGATCGTAATGCGGTAGTAGATGGAGCTGAATTACAAACATTTCTTTCTGCGATTGAAAATGCGAAAGCTGTGGACATAAAACCTGGGGTAACATAAGAAGAAATTGCATCTGCGACAAAAAAATTACAAGATGCATACAATATGATTCTTTTAAAAGAAGATATGAAAAATCAAATGGTAAATGAAGCACTTAAAAAAGCAGATGTAAAAGAAGAATATTATCTTGAAGAAGATTGGAAAGCCATTACAGAAGCAAAAACAGCATTGCAGGAAATGAGTACACAAACAAATGTGAAAGTTGCAGACTATTATGAAGTCTTAGACAAGCTAGAAACTGCATTAAACAATAAATTAAATCGTCCAGTAATTTCATCAAGTATAGAAATTGATTCTTCTGCATTTGACATAAAATCGAATAATGAACAGCCGCAAACGGGAAATGAGGGACCAATTGCACTTGCCTTTGATCAAAATCCAAACACTTTATGGCACAGCAAGTATGAACCAAAAGTTCCTGTTACTGCTCAAAATCCCGCACAAATTACGATTGACATGAAAAATGTGTATACTGTGAATCAGTTCTCTTATTTACAGCGGCTTACTGGTGATAATGGTAAAATAAAGAAATTTAATTTATATGTTAAAAACAATGAAAGCGATGATTGGACTAAAATTGTTGCGGATGGTACATTTAAAAATGTAAATGAAGTGCAAAAAGTGAAATTTGAACCTGTACAGGCACAATATGTAATGTTTGAAGTTACAGAAGGTATAGGAAATTTCGCATCCGCTGCAGAATTAGCAGTTTATGAACAGGCTTCTGATTTCTCAAATCTTCAAAAGGCAATGAGTGAATTTGAGAAAAAAGATCCAAAGCAATATACAACTGCAAGCTATACTGCTGTGAAAAAGGTATATGATGAAGCAGTGGCAATGTTAGATAATCCATTAACAGAACAAAAAAAGATTGATGATATAACTGGAAAATTGAAACAGGCAATTACTTCTCTTGAGTTACTTGCGACAGGAACAGATATCCAAATGTTAGAAAATGCAATTGAAGAAGCTAAGAAAATAGATTTGACTGAATATAAGGATACAAAAGCATTTGAAGCTGCATTGAAAGAGGCATTAGATGTTCAAAAGGATATGCAAGATGGTAAGGAAGTAACACAAAAGGAAGTGACATCAGCTGCACTTGCATTAGTTGAAGAAATGAATAATTTGGTACCGGTTGATAAGCCATCTGTAGATTATAGTAAACTACAAGAGGAAATTGACTCTGCTATTCATGATTCACAAGCTTCGAAATATCCTGTACAGCTTTGGGATGCATATCAGAATGCATTAAATCATGCGAAAACAGTTCTTAGTAAAGCGGATGCTACACAAGAAGAAGTCGATAATGCCTTAAAACAACTTCAGGATACACGAAAAGCATTAGAAGATAGCTTGAAAGATGATGGTTCGATTCCAAGTACTCCAATTGAACCTGGAAAACCAATCGTTGTACCAGAACCACCTAAAAATCCTGAAGAAGGACAAAACGAAACGGATACATCTGAAAAAACAGATAAGGAAGAAAATGAATCTTCTATTAAAACAGGCGTTCGTAGCAATACTGCTATTTTAGGTATAACTACAATTGCTGCATTAGGTGCAATGGTAGAGCTTATAAGAAAAAAACGTAAGAATTAAAGATGCCAAAATATAATGAAAATAGAAGAATATATATATGATGCTATGATTGAGCAATAAGGGAATAATGCAAATGTAATTATTTTATAAGCAAATGATGGTTAAAAAGGAGCGATATATCAAGAAATGATGTATTGCTCCTTTGGTTTTTATATCACAGGATACTTTAGGATTAGGAAGGCCGCTAAGAACATAAAAGGAAAATTAAGGAAATCTAAAATAGAACCGTTAAGGTTCTTAAGAGCTAGGATAAATTTGATGTCTGATATAACTTTTGTTATACGATTTGACAGGAGAAACTTCTTATTACTTTTATATCAATATGTATATGGTAAGTTATGAAAAATTAGCGTATTATGATTATGACAGATATTATCATCCTATTGTAAATGATCTTATCTTAAAAAAATAAGATTCTTGCATTATTTTTTGTATTTTTCCTTCTTTTTCTCGTATTAAGTTAT
>OGYG01000416.1_pt1 | contig 44878 bp, 44 predicted proteins | sample 1576481 | NCBI WGS metagenome assembly OGYG01 (sample SAMEA3541497, study PRJEB24748) | human gut metagenome | biome: human gut; feature: human-associated habitat; material: faeces | place: China | collected 2012 | reverse complement strand
ACTTTTATATCAAGAGTTCTCCAAAGGAGAACTTTCCTATAAAGCAAAAAAAGAGGTAATGCGCAAAAAATCCATGCGCATTTACCTCTTTCGCTATGATGCGATACTTAATACCTGGTCTTCTCATCAAATACTTATATTATTTTGCCAGAATATCACTCTCTGCATTGATCAGATGCGTTGTCATCCATTTAGCAGCTTCCTCTTCCTTCTGGTTCTTTACTGCCATATAAATCTTTCTATGTACATCCAAAATCAGCTCATACCGCACCTTCTGTGTGCTTTTCTTGCCTCTGTTCAGAATCTCTGTCAGAGATTTTCCAAGCACATTCCTGCACACCTGCAGCATAATGGAATACATACTGTTCTGGGAAGCCTCCGCCACAGCTACATGAAACTCCATATCGCACGCCATAAATTCTTCCGCATTTCCAATTGTACTTTCTGATCGCTGAATAATTGTTTTTATTTTCTCCAGATCCTCATCGGTACGGCGTTTCGCTGCCAGACGTGCCGCTTCACACTCTGTCAGACGTCGAAATTCCAGAATTTCTTCAATGGTCATGCCCTTCATCTGAATGATGGTCTCCAGAGACTGTACGGCATTATCTACATTTAATTCCTGCACAACGGCTCCGCTGCTGCCGGAATAAATTTTTATATATCCTTCCCGCTCCAGCATACGCATCGCTTCACGTATGGTCGGACGGCTTCGGTGCATCATTTCCATCATTTTTCGTTCCGATGGAAGCCGCTCACCCGGATGGATTTCTCCGTCCAGAATCAACTGTCTGATCTGATTATAGATTTCTTCGCTCGCCCGTTTAGTCTGAACAGGCTGTAATTCAATCTGAATTTCATTTCTCATGCGTTTCCTGTCCTTTCACATATGTTGTAATTATAGCGATTTAATTGTATCTGTGCAAGGATAAAAACGCAATTATAAAAAGAACCAGGTTATCCTGCCCTGACACCCTGGTTCTTTTTCATTTATAACATTTTTTCTTATTCTTATTTGACCATACCGGACAGACGACCTGCTACACCTGATTTTTTCAAAAGCATGTAGATCACAAATCCGATCACGATACCTGCGCCGGTCTGGAATGCCAGTGCCGGAATCTCGATAATGGCGGTTTTTCCACCATACAGCACAACTCTTACCAGTGTGTACGCAATGATGTGAAGCACACCACCTGCAATGGCACCGATCAGGAAAGATCCTTTTTTATCTTTTAACACTTTGTGCATGATCAGTCCCATTACAATTGCCCACATGCATTTGATCAGCAATGTTGGAACAACCCAGTAGAAATATCCGCCAATAAAATCAGATAATCCGCCGCCGATGGCACCTGCAATGGCACCTTTTTTCATACCGAATAAAGCAACGGTCAGCAGGATCATGCAGTCTCCCAAGTGTACATAACCACTGATGGTCGGGATTTTAAAAATATAAGTTCCCAAAAATACCAGAGCAGCCATTGCTGCTGTCACCGTGATATCAACGGTCCGGATCTTCTGTCCGGTGCTTGTTACATTTGTCTGTGCATCCATTTTCTTTACTCCTCTCAAACTCTCCATTTTTCATTTTTGTCATTTTTTCTGATAAAATTCGTCTTAATAAAGTCACATTCATCAATCGCATATTTTCAATCGGATTATACTGCTTACTCGTAATTAATATTAACTCTGACAGCATAAATTAGATTGTCTTTAATTCCATGAATTTCTTCGCATTGTTATAAAATACATCTTCCAGCTGTGCATCGTTTAATCCACAGGAATAAACACGCTGAATCTCTACACTCGGATGATGGAACGGGGAATCGATACCGAACATGACGCGCTCGCTTCCCACGGTCTCATAAGCATTTTTGATCTGACATCCCATCGGCATTCCGGATACTTCCAGAAACAGGTTGTCATATTTGTACGCCATGTTCAGACTGCCTTCGATATAAACACCATGTCCGTGTCCCATATGGATCATAACGGTCGGCACATGCGGATGGCGCTCTGCCAGCAGACCGATCTGCCACGGCAGGGAATAAGGCGGATGTCCACAGTGGATAAATACCGGCTTTTTGTACGCTTCTGCAATCTCCATGATCGGATCCACCATCGGAGAATCCGCGGTAAATGCATCAAAAAGCGGTTGCATTTTTACCCCTGCAAAATTTTCATCCCGCAGATAATGCTCCAGCATATCATATGCTTCCTGTCCTTCATTGGCATTTACCCAACAAAGCGGAATGATCTTGTCCGGCGCTGCCTGATATGCCTCTTTCAGTTCCTTATTCAGATGACATCCTGCCGGACAGAGAATCGTTTTTTCAATATTGTACTCCTCCATCTGTTCTGTCAGACGGCTGAGGTCAAAATCAATGTTAAACGGACTTCCGAATTTTCCAATGTGGGAATGTGCATCTATTTTCTTAAAATGGTTATAGTGGTTATCCATAAGAAACACCTCTTCGTTCTTTATGTTTTTCTGATAAATTTTGCTTTGTTTGATTATAATGTTTTCACCGATGATTAACTTGGTGTCTATCTTAACCCCACATTGGTATATTTAACACTTCCAGTTTTTGTATTTTTGACCATGCCAGTTTTGGCTACGAGTGGCGCGGATGAATGGATTCAAGAATGCTCCGGCATTCTTGTTGCGAGGTGCGCGTCATGCAATTGCATGACATACTTCAACTGCGCACCTCTGTAATCCTGCCGGAGGCTATATCAGATGGGGGATTGGCTCCCACCACTGATACTAACTTGTTTCTCACCACCTATAGAGGTGGGAGTCATCTCCCATCTGATATAACTATTTTTGATAAAGTTTGACTTGGATTTTAGAGGAGTTTCCGTGAACTATTTTTTAGAGTAGACAATCAATCCCTAAGTATGCTATGTTAGATGTACTGCGCCTCTAGGCGCCAATCTCAACGGGGAGGATATTAACGTGACAAACTTAATGTCTGTATTTGAGATCATCGGTTCCATTGCATTTGCAATTTCCGGAAGCATGCTGGCGATCAAAAAAGAAATGGATCTGTTCGGTATTCTGATTCTTGGTATCGTGACATCCGTAGGCGGCGGTGCCATTCGTGACATTGTCATCGGTAACACTCCGCCTGCGATGTTTCAGAATCCGAAATGTACGGTTATTTCATCCATTACGGCAATTGTTGTATTTCTGATCTGGAAATTGTACAACAGAAATGCCATTGCAGAAAAAATCGCCCGTCGTACGGATAACATGTACCACAATCTGTTGTTCTGGTCCGATACATTGGGACTGGCAGCATTTACGATTCTTGGTATGGAAGCTACCATCAGTTTCCTGCATACGGATCAGTGTCTGCTCATCGCATTTGTCGGTCTGATTACAGGCGTTGGTGGCGGTATTCTGCGTGATCTGCTGGCAGGAGAAATTCCTTATGTATTGCAGAAGCATATTTACGCAACGGCGTGTATTTTCGGTATTGCAGGGTACTATGTGCTGTATCACTTTATACCGGAAAGTATTGCTGCATTGATCGGATTTTGCCTGATTCTGGTCGTTCGTTATCTGGCAAAACAGTTTGAGTGGAATCTGCCGCGATAAAAGGCAAAAATGATTTCAAAATTTATGTATTGAAAAAGAAATCTGGTCGTTTTGTCTTGCACACTAACAATCGCTTAGCAAGAAAAAACGGCCAGATTTCTTTATTTACGTTGTATGATATTTGCTTTGTACTATATTCAAGTCGAACGCACGTGAGACTTGGTGCGTGATTCTGGCCAGCGCAAGCTGACATCTTCTTTTCAGAATCACTGCACATCCGCGCGGAGCATTTATCTCAGTCGGAGATTGAACTCCCACTGAGAAATACTTGTTACTACTCACCACTTGCAGAAGTGGGAGTCTCAACTCAGACTGAGATCAATTTTTAAACAGATATTTATATTTACGCATCTGCTCAAATAAAATATCTTGAACGCGATTTTTCTCCTGTTCAGAATAACCCGGTATTTCCTTTAATAATCGTTCTACATCTTTTTTTGTAAAATGAAAATACAGATTTGTTCCGCATACTTCTTCTGAAACATCCAATTGTTCCTCAAAACTACCGCTGATTGTTTTTGCCCTTACTTCTGAAAGCGCATCATATACATCGGTTCCCAACGGATAGTCCATGCTTGTGTCTGAAAGCAAACCAGCGCCATGATCAAAGATAGGACAATACGCAAAGTCACCTTTTTGGTTCATCAGCACAGCTATATTGTGCATATGACGATCTTCGTTTACAAACAGCGCATCAATTGTCAGCAATTTGTTCAGATAGATTCCAAAATCTTTCAATCCGGTAATACGCTCCACCTGCATCACCAGAAATTCAAACCGCTCCTTCACAGAAGATTGTATATGCCATACCGCTTCATACAAACTTTTCTGGAAAAAATTTTGAAACAAGCGCTCCAAGGTTATAATCTGCCAGTCATCATACAAAAAATTTTTGCTTTTTACACCATTATAAAAAACATTTTTATATTTTATCTGTTCATAATCGTATTGTACAAATTCATTTTTTCCCAAAGAAGATTTTTCCAGCAAGTGCGATACCATATATTCGGCAAGTCCTTCATATCCGGTACAATCCGCTTTGTACCAGATACCTTCATTTTCCCATTTAAGCTGATTTCCCTTGGAAGACTGTCTGTCGGCTTTTCGTTCATTCTGTTCAAACAATTCGATCATGGATTTCTCACCTCTCTATTCGAATCCAAAAATGATCTTCTGCCATTCTGCCTTCCGTCTTCTGAATGATCATCAGCGGATCATAAAATGGCAGATCAAGATCTTTTAATATCAGTTTCATTTTATCACGGCTTTTTGGAAAACAACGGGACTCTAAAAATGCCTCATAGTCTTCATAGGTTGGTTCCTTCAGATTTCCAAAAGCCTGAAACATAATATTATCTGTATAATTTTTGATTTTTACCCGTTTTTTTAGTTCGTCTACATCGATCAGCGTACATATTTCCTGCTCATGCATATACCACATACGCAAACCATATTCCTTGTCCGGAATCTGTATTTTCATAACGTACTCCGGATGATTTTCTAATATTTTTAATAATAGAACAACCGGACCGGTAATTTTATCTTCTTTTGTTTCCCATCGTTCCATGGTTGCTTTGGAAACACCTAATAATTCCGCAAATTTCTTCTGCGTTAACTGCAATGTTTTTCGTACTCTTTTTATATCTGAACCGGTCACATATTCCTGAATTGCAAAGTTTATATTATTCATATGATATATCACCTCTTTTTTATTAAACCATTATTTTGATAGCTTTTCAAGCAAATAAATACTTATTTTGATGGTTTTTATAAAAATGAATGTACGTGTTGAAAAAGAAATCTGGTCGTTTTGTCTTGCACGCTAACAATCGCTTAGCAAGAAAAAACGGCCAGATTTCTTTATTTACGTTGTGTGTATCACTCATTACTATGATGATTTTGAAATCAAATATACTTATTTTCCTTCTGTTCCGGCTTCATACTGGCTTTCCTCCAGATGATTCTGTTTTATATAGACCGCTTGTTTCTGATACCGCGTCCAGAGCATCCTGTTCATGCTTCAGATGCATCAGACATATTCGGTAAATCATATCGCAATTGCGCTGATAGACCGCTTCCATCTGCGCTTTTGTAAGTACACTCATTATCCCCTGACTCCTTTCACTACTAACACGACTGTGAATTGCATTTTGTCCATTAATAAAAAAATTTTCTTAAACAAAAAAGCCGTGTACAACAGACAATCATTATCTGTTCTACACGACTTTTTTATGAGCATCCCGCTTCGAATTGCAATCCCAGACGTTACTCTTACAGCCAACTCATCCCAGGCACCCTCACGGCACACAAGAGGTCCTACTTAGGGCTGCTCCATTCCTGACCTGACCCGGTTCATAAGTTCCTGTTGCGTGAGACCCAAAAATCTACGTCGCTTATAAGAGGCAGCTCTACAATTGACAACCCTCTACGGGATATCACCCCAACTATAGCGGATTGATGGTACAAGGTACCGCTACCACCCCGGCTGCTCAGTTTCTAAGTATATCATCAGGTGTTGGTAACTGTCAACAGATTTTCCTTCATTCACTCTATCCATTTTTCTTTTTATACTTTTTATTTTTCTTTATACCTTTTTATACTTCTTTATAGTTTTTTATACTTTTTTCAAGAACCTCAATCTCCTGATTTTTATACAAATTTTCACCCAATCTTTTTGACAATTTTTCAAAAATACTCCTGAAGCCGCTACATGGTTTCAGGAGTATTTTTCTTTTGTTTTTTCTTTTTCCGTAATTCTTTAAAAAAGCTGCTCAGCATAGAAGAACATTCTTCCTGGCAGACACCCTGCACAATTTCCACCTGATGATTAAATCCTGCGATCTGAAGCAGGTTCAGAACCGATCCGGCACAGCCTGCTTTCGGATTCATGCTTCCGATCACCACGCGGTCGATCCGCGACTGTACCAGTGCCCCGGCACACATCTGACATGGTTCCAATGTCACATACATTGTACAGCCTTCCAGCCTCCAGTCTCCCAGTTTTTTGCTCGCCTTGCGGATTGCATTTAATTCCGCATGGGATAAGGTATTTTTGTCTGTGTTTCGACGGTTGTAACCACGGGCAATGATTTTGCCGTCTGCATCATTTACAATGACGCAGCCAATGGGTACTTCATCGATGGCATATGCCTTTTTTGCCTGTTTTATGGCTTGTTTCATGTATTTTTCATCTACAGTCATTACTATATCCTTTTCATTCCTAAGATACAAATATTCTACCCGAAAAAGCTACATGAGGCAATTCATAAAATTCACATTCTTTTGGGCAGATTGGTTTATATAACGGATCTGCCACGATAATTTTTGCATCTTTCAATGCTTCTTCCATGGCTTCTTCGCCAAGGACAATAGCGTCTTTTTCTCCGATTAAATCTTCGCATTCTTTTAACGGACACAGTACACGGGTTGAACGTCCATATGTTTTTTCAATGCCAGCTGCCAGAGAGCCCATGGTGACAGGCTCACCGATCAGGGTGATTTCGACGTCTTTCTGCATGCGATTGTTCAGATATACGATGATCGAACTTCTTTCCTGTTCCTCTACTTGTTCCAATGCTTTAGAAATATCCTCTGCCAGCCATTCATTTGGTGTTCCGATCACATACGGTGTTCCAAATTTTTCCTGGAGCACTTTTGCTGCCCGCAGTCCAACCACAGACGCTACCAAGTTGACATTCGCTGCTTCTGCCATTTGCAGGGTTTCCAATGCATCGCCCATCGCCCAGGTGGAAAAAACATTCCAACCATATTTGTGCAGATTTTCTTTCAGGAGTTCTACGTTTTTCTGTGGTCCAAAATCTAACGGCGTTACACCTAACAAGTTTACACTACGTCCAAATTTATTTTCCTTTTCCAGCAAATTCAAATTCTGTGTTTTTTCCGTAAACCGTTTTGCGATTTCTTCCAGCGCAATACCTGCGCCGTACACATAATCGTGCATACCATTCGTTGGCACAGCAAACGTCGGAATCCCGGTTTCTGTCTCAATCACTCTTGCGATCGCCGGAAAATCGGTTCCATTCATAAAAGGAATCGGAGAACCTGCAAGTGCAATAAATTTCGGATGCAGTTCTCTGGCGGCATGTTCGATATCATCAATAAATTTCCGGTCATTTCCCATGATCGCATCAATTTCCGTAAGACCTGAGATAAAGATCAGACTGTCCTGATCGTACCAGCGGATCTCATCGTGTGTATTGTAAGTAGAATTACATCCGGAAGGATCGTGCATGACTGTCATTCCGCCCAGCTCGTACAATGCGGAACAAACGCCGGACACATCTGCCGTATAAATTGGTATGATTCGATAAGATTGTCTCATAGGCAGCACTCGCACCCCCATCCCTTTTGTACTACAAGTTTTTCCGTGTCTTTTTCCTCGCGGTATGCTTCCATCATCAGTTCGGCGGTTCTGCGGATACCGTCAAATCCATACAGACCTTCGCCCTGCACCAGATTGACAAAATGACGGCTGCGACTGAAATATGCCGCTTTCTGTCCGATGGCAAGCACTTCCTGTTCGCCGCCTCTTGGCAGCACGCGCATTTTCACCTGAATCGTTGCGATCAATTCCAGTTCCGGTACATGTTCCTGCAGCCAGTCAAATGCTGCTTTTTCCTCCGGACTGATGCCATCCAGATACACCGCTTTGACGTTAAATCCATGCGTCAGAAGCAGTTTTGCCAGTCCCAGCGGTCGCGGATGATACAGATAATCCAGCGTGATCGGCATATCTTTGATCAGCGCTTTCGCTTTTGCCAGAACTTCCTCACAGGCAGAACGTTCCACATCCAGTGCCTCCCTGCTCACTTCTGGAAGTCCCAATGCATCTGTCAGTTGCTTTAACTGCTGCTCAATTTCTTCATAATCAAAACTGCCCGGCAGATACAGATGCTCCCGTGCTAACCGCCGCGCCTGCGTCTCCATGCCATATTTTCCCGCCGGATAAATGTCAAGAAACAATCTTCCCTTGCTCATATCCAACAGGTCCTGCCACGTTTCACAGGTTGGAAGTTCCCGCACGGTATAACCATATCGTCTCAATAAACGCTTGATATCACTGCTTTCATCCAATGCAAAATCACTGCCAAACACCGATACTGTTTTTGCATCCGGCTCACATTCCGGCAACGGATCATACATGGCTTTTCGCAGCTTCTGATCCGGCGTCAGACCATGTTTTTGCATGATTGGATCCATGTAACAGCGGATAAAACAAATATCCGGGAAACGGCGTTCCAGCTCGTCGTAAATATAATTCAGATTGCTTCCCACAAAATGGTGCAGACATACTGTAAACAGCAAAACTGCTTTTGGATGATCTCCACGCTTGTTCAACACGTCCGTTACACCTTCAATCGTGATGTCCTCTAAATTGCCGTTTAAAACATGCTGTTCTTCCACAATGACAAAAGAAAAACGATCTGCCGCGTTCATTTCCGCCGCTGTCAGCACAACGCCGCGCATGCAGTTGTCCGCGCAGACATAAATCTGAATTGCCTCTGGAACCTGCATTCCCGTATGTACGATGTTCCAGTTGCCATGAACCGGTGAATTGTACTCCAGTTCTGAGGCAAATGGTGCAGGAAAGGATGCGTCTTTGATTTTTACCACAGCGTCCTTTGGATCTACTGTTTCACCTACTCGCTGCAACATCTAAGTTTCCTCCTGTAATACGCCACCACATAAGATGTACATCTTTCTGGCAATCGTACGATATTCCTCTGCCATAGCACTTTCCGGATAACATTCCATCAATGTCATCCCCTGTTCTTCTGCCAATGCCACCTGCTCGCTGTGGGATAACGTTCCAATCACCTTTGTATGAAAATCGTCTGCCAGTTCTGCCACTTTTTCTTCTTCTCGCGGAACATCCCGGCGATTTAAAATAATTCCGCCAAGCTGTGCATAACCACGGTTTTTAAAATTATCTACTGCCATGGCAATATTTGCCGCCGCGTGAATCGCCATATTTTCTCCGGAAGTAATGATAAACACTTTGTCTGCGTAACCGTTTCGCATCGGCATGGAAAATCCGCCACAGACTACGTCTCCAAGCACATCATATAAAATGACATCCGGCTTGTATACATCATACGCCCCGGTTTCTTTTAATTTTTCCAGTGCCGTGATAATGCCGCGACCGGCGCAGCCAAGTCCCGGTGTCGGTCCACCTGCTTCCACGCAGATTACACCGTTGTAGCCAATGCGGATCATATCCTCCAGCTGCAACGCCTGTTTTTTCTCATTATATAAATCCAGTACGGTAGGAACTGCTTCCCCGTGACGAAGCTGAATCGTGGAATCTGCTTTTGGATCGCAACCGATCTGCATCACCGTCAAGCCCAGTTCTGCCAGTGCTGTTGCCACGTTGGAAACTGTGGTGGATTTTCCGATTCCGCCTTTTCCGTATACTGCTATCTTGATCACTGTTCTGCTCCTTCCTCTGCCGGAGTGATGACATTGGAGTACGCGGTTTTCGCGGATACTCCTTTTAAACGCCCGATTTTTCCGGAAAGTGCGCTGATGGTATTTTGCGGCGCATCAATGGCAATACTGATGATGCTGATGCCCTTCGGGCGATATGGGATGCCCATTCTGCCTACAATGTACTGGCGCGCTTCGTGAAGCATTGCATTTAATTCTTCGATGGCATCTTCCTGCTCTACAATAATTGAAATAACCGCCACTCTGGTGTCCATGTCTGGTTTCCTCCTTTTCTGGCTGATAATTTATTTTTTGAAGCGCATGAAAGCAGAGAAAACTGCAACGGAAATTGCTCTACCGTCTTGCGTTGCAGTTTTCTTCTGCTCTTCATTGCGCATTCACAAAATGACTTTCTAGCAAATTCTTGGAAGTAGCTCGCCGCCCGGCTGCGGCAACAATGCCTGTGTACCGATCTCTGTCTCCATTACGACTCTGCCCGGCTCATCGGCAATAACTTCTCCGATAATCGCTGCATCTGCGGAATACGGGCATTTGCGCAATGTTTCCACAATGGCATCTGCCTCTTCCTTCGGTGCCATGATGACAAGTCTGCCCTCGCATGCAAGGTATAACGGCTCCAGTCCAAGCATTCCGCAAACTCCTTTTACTTCCGGCTGTACCGGAACAGCTGCTGCATTCAGACGGATTCCCACATTGCTCTGTCCTGCAATTTCATATAAAACGGTTCCGACACCGCCTCTTGTGGCATCGCGGATGACATGCAGATTGTGTGTAGTGTCCATTACAGCTTTTACAGTTCCCCATAACGGTGCACAGTCACTGGTCACATCCGCATCAATACCAAAATCTTCTCTCTCTAATAAAATGGTGCATCCATGACGTCCGATATCACCGGTTACAATGATCGCATCTCCCGGTTTTGCCAGCTCGCCGCCAACAGTTACACCTTCCTGAATCTCGCCCATTCCTGTGGTTGTGATAAAGACGCCGTCCACTTGACCTTTTCCGGCTACTTTTGTGTCTCCGGATACGATATGTACGCCAGCTTCTTTTGCTGTTTTTTCCATTGCTGCTGCAATCTCTTCCAGTTTTTCCATCGGAAAGCCTTCCTCAATGACAAAGGCGCAGGTCAGATACAGCGGTTTTGCACCCATGCAGGCAAGGTCATTGACGGTTCCACAGATGGACAGTTTTCCGATATTTCCACCCGGGAAAAATGCCGGGGACACGATAAATCCGTCTGTGGATACTGCCATTCTTCCTGCTGGCGGAACCAATACCGCCGCATCGTCTGCGGTCAGATCGGAGTTTGCAAAATGTGCTTTAAACACCTGATCGATCAGTTCAGATGTCTGTTTTCCCCCGGCACCATGTGCCATTGTAACTGTTTTATTTTCCATTATTTTTTCCTTCTTTCTATTTACTTTACGAACGATTTATGCTAAGAGAGAAACACATGCAGACACGGCTAATTTTCTGCATCCGTTGCGCCGCTTATCTCCGCCTGTTCCCGCGAACTCACCCGCAAAACCAGCGGGTTCAAACACACTCCCACAGGCGGGCTATGCTCACTCCTGCAGCGAAAATTAACCTACCGTCTTGCCTGTGTTTCTCTCTTTAGCAACAAATCTGTTATATAATTTAAATTTATGAATACTGATAATATGCGGAGCAGGCTCCCTCGCCAGATACCATGCAGGCTCCTACCGGATGCTGCGGTGTACAGCCTTTTCCGAACACTTTACAATCGGATGGTTTGCATTTTCCCTGTAATACGTCTCCGCAGCGACATGCAGGATTTGGTTTTCCTTCGATTTTTGGCATCTGATATTTGATACGGGCATCAAAATTCTGCCACTCTGGTCGTAACTTCATTCCAGACGCCGGAATCACGCCCAATCCACGCCATTCGGAATCACATGCTTCCATCATTTCATCTACCAGAACCTGCGCTTCTTTGCTTCCATCCTGTGTCACCACACGCGGATAACAGTTTACGAAAAACGGCTTTCCTTCCTGGAATTTTACCAGTGAAACCGCCAGCGCTGTCATCAGTTCCCTTGCGGTAAATCCTGCCACAACACCGCTGACGCCTTCCTCGGTCAGCGCTTCGCATAAACGTGTTCCTGTGATGGCATTGACATGTCCCGGATATAAAAATACATCTGCGCTGCCCTTTAATGCCTCGTAAGCCTGCGGCATGGTCTTATTTGCAACCAGTAAAGAATAGTTGTCCAGACCATCTTCTTTTGCCGCTTTTACGGACAGACACCCCGCCGGTGTCGTTGTCTCAAATCCAACGGATAAAAATGTTACCTGCTCTTCCGGATGCTCCTTCGCATATTTTTCAGCATCTGCCGGTGAATATACAATGTGGATTTTTGCGCCCTGTTCTCTGGCTCCCGCAAGGCTCATCTTTGTACCCGGCACGCGCACCAGATCGCCAAACGTACAGATCGTCACGCCTTTTTCCAGTGCCAGATAAATCGCCTCATCAATAAAGCTGACTGGTGTTACACAGACCGGACATCCCGGTCCTGAGATCAATTCCACCTGCTCCGGCAGCAATTTTCGGATACCCAGACGGAAAATTTCATGAGTGTGGGTGCCACACACTTCCATGATCCGCACTTTCGGACCATTGTAATTTTCAATGATCTCACGGGCAGTTTTCTTTTTATTTTCGCTGTTTGTCTCCCCCATTACAGAAATTCCTCCATGAGCTGGTCTGTTTCGTTATCATCCTCATCGGTGATCTTTGCGATTGCCACACCGGCATGAACCATAACGTAATCTCCCGGCTCCAGATCTTCCAGAAGCTGAGAGGAAACTTCTCTTTTTGCACCGCCAGCGTCAATGACAGCCGTTCCATTACTGATTTTTACTACCTTTGCTGATAATCCTACACACATTTATTTTTCCTCCTAAAAATGCAATTATTTGTCATTGCATATATAAATGTTAAATATCTTTTTGTAACCAATGCATTCCGTAAGCTGCCTGTCCGATGGCAATTCCACCATCGTTTGGCGGAATCATACGATGGCGCAACACCTCAAAACCTTCCTTCATCAAGCGTTCTTCTGTCAAATGCAGCAATAATCGGTTCTGAAATACACCACCACTCAAAGCAACCTTATTTCTACCGGAACTTTTTCGTGCTTCTATACAAGCTGCCACAATTTGTTCTGCCAACATCTGATGAAAGAGATAAGCCAATGCTCCACTGTCTGCACCTTGCAATTTTGCTTCTACAATTTTCTGCACCAGTGCTTCCGTATTCAACACACACGATACTTCAGATTTAGATACAACCTCAGATTCTTCTCCTGTTTTTTGTTCTACAAGATATTTCCGCAATGTATTTAATGCATTTATGATTATTGTATCTGTAAACAAATTCTCTGCATCATTTTCATCTGCTGACTTTGCAATTACATCCGATCCACTGCTCTGTTTTGCGTTTTCTGCCAGTCTGTTTTTCTGCTCAAATGCCTCTGCCGCAAACTGCAATGCCGTAGATGCCTCGCCCTCAAAACTCGACTGCCGTCGGATTCCCAAAATTGCGCTGACCGCATCAAAAACCCGTCCTGCGCTGGTTGACATTACTGCATTGATCTTTCGTTCCGCCATTGTAAACTGCACCTTGCTTTCCTGTTCGCTGCAAAGCCCCAGTTTTTCAATGATCTCCCATGCTTTCGCCCGGTCTTTTGTATATCCATAGATCATGGAAACAGCGATACGCCATCCCTCTTTTGCAGAAGCGTCTCCACCAATCTGTAAAAACGGTGTAATGCTGCCAAATCTCGTAAAATCCTGATAATCCGCCAGCAAAATCTCTCCGCCCCAGATCGTACCATCCGTTCCGTACCCAGTTCCGTCAAAGGAAACTCCAATGACCGGCTCCTGACAGTCATTTTCCGTCATGCAGGATAAAATATGTGCATAATGATGCTGCACCTGAAGCATCGGATAGCCAAGACTTTCTGCCACAACCGTAGAATTGTATTTCGGATGCAGATCACAAACGACTACCTGCGGCTCCACTTCCAATAATGTCTGAAACCGATGAATCGTCTCCTGCAAAGCTTTTACCGTCCGCAGATCTTCCAGATCTCCCACATATGGAGAGGGATAAAAACGACTGTCCACACCGATGCAAAACGTATTTTTCAACTCACCGCCAACCGCAAGCACCTGCCCTTTCCAGTCCACTGATGTCATAAACGGCAACGGTGCGTAACCTCGGGAACGCCGAATCATATACGGTTCATTTTTATAAAAATCCATGACTGTGTCATCGGCACGAATCCGAATTTTTCGATTGTGAGATAAAATGGCATCGCACAAATGAGATAACTCTGCGACCGCTTCCTCATCATCCCGACAGATCGGCGCACCGGAAGTATTTCCGCTTGTCATCACCAGTAAATCCGGCATTTTGATTTCATCATCATACTGAAAAATCAATAACTGAACCGGTGCATAAGGAAGCATCACACCAACTTTCGGATTTCCCGGTGCCACAGACGGAGCAAGTCGTGTCTCAGATGCATTTTCCAGTTTTAGTTCTTTATCCAACTGTAGTTGATTTTCTAACGAACCTGTTTTACTACCCGCTTCTATATCTATAACAGGATTCGCATTTCCCAACTCCAGTTGTTTTTCTCCTGTCATTTGCACATCTGGGCGTCTGTCCAGCAGCATGATCGGCTTCTGATGCCCGGTCAGAATCGCTTCCTGTTCTGGTGTCACAATACATTCCCGCTTTACCACAGTTTCATCTTTTGCCATAATCGCAAAAGGTTTCGCCGGACGACGTTTTAACATACGCAAACGACTGACCGCTTCCTCATTTGTTGCATCACAGCACAAATGAAAACCACCGATTCCCTTGATTGCCACGATTCCACCATCGTGAATCACCTGTCGCGTATACGTAATAGCCTCCCTGCCACGCTCGGCTCTGCCGATCAGATACACCTCCGGACCACACTCATTGCAGCACACCGGCTGCGCATCGTAACGCCGCGTCTCCGGATCATAATATTCTTTCGCACAATCCGGGCACATCGGAAACTCCTTCATGCTGGTACGTTCCCGATCGTACGGCAGCGAATCCAGAATTGTCAACCGCGGTCCGCAGCAGGTACAGTTGATAAACGGATGCAAATACCGCCGATCTTTCGGATTGTACATTTCTTCCTTACACTCATCACAGATGGCAATATCTGGAGAAACAAAAATCTCGCCTTTTGTCTTTTCACTCTCGATAATGTCAAAAGCATCAAACTGCGGTGCATCCTCTGCCGAAATATCCTCTGTATTTATTTTTAAAATCGCCGCTCGTTTCGGTGGACGTTCCTCTAAATCTTTCAGAAATCCATCTACCTGATCAGCGGGACCCTGCGCATAAATTTCCACATACGGTCCTTTATTACAGACATTTCCACGAATCCCGTTTGATGTCGCATGGCGGCTCACCGTTGGTCGAAAACCAACCCCCTGAACGATACCGTAAACTCGGATTCGCCGTGTTATTTCACTCATTTCTACTTTCTTCTCCTGTTTGACTTGAAATATTCATATACACTTGGCATTACATTAATGCCGTGCAGAAAATTGTTCGTGTCCGAATGCATGTGTACAACCATATTAATTATGCATGGGGCACAATCTCCCGTTACGCCAGTCGACCAGACACTGCAAAATGCACCGTATCCACGAATATCCCCTCAAACTTCGGCGTCATCCGCTCCATACAATGATCCGCATAGATCACATCAAAATCGCCATTTTCCACCAGCTCGATATAATCATCCTCATCCCGCAAATGCAGATCTCCATCCTGCCGAAGTTCGGGCTTCATCATAAACCAGCTTGCCACCGTCACCTGCGCATCCGGCGCTTTTTTCAAAATTTCTTCCCGGATTGTATTTCCGATTACCTGCTGCTGCACAACCAGCACCTTTTTCCCGCTGTAATCCATATCAGAAACCAGTTCATCCACCAACGGATAACCGATCTCATACGGTGTTCCGAAAGTTCTCTCCAGATATTTTGCTGCTTCTAACGCCGCCGGTGCCACCACGATATGTTTTTCCACATTAGATACGGTTTTTACATCATCCAATCCATTTCCCATACCGTAACAAATGGCATTTTTTCCTTCTGCCGCAAAACGCTCCCGGATGCGGTCTGCCGCACGCAGATCACTGATATCCTGCGGCGTCATGCCAAGGATTCCGATATTTCCCGGAACCATTTCTTCTTTTTCCCCGGCAAACACACGAAACAGCTCCAGCCATGCTTTTGCGCTGCCTTTGTCATACAGTTCCATACCATCAGTGTCCACCGTCAAAATCGGCAGATCCACTTTTTTCTCCGTCATACGCTTTAACGCATGATAATCCGTTCCGATGACAGCCGGAACTGGCGTTCCAATAATCGCCGCAAATTTTGCATCCAGCTTTGTCACCGCATCCGCAAGTTTTGCCACCAGACGGTCATCTCTGCCAAGAATCGCATCCATATCGCGAAGCCCTGCGCTGAACAGTGCACTTTTGCTCTCAAACCAGCGCGGCTCATCGAATCCACAGATATTTCCGGTACAGCCGCCGGCATCACAGATTACGATAATTCCGCCAAATTCATATAACACAGACACCGCGCCGGACTGATCCGGTGCAAAAGGTGTCAGATATTTTCTCAGTCCTCTCATTGCTCTATACCTCCGCCAGTGCCTCAAACAGTCTGCGGACACCGGCATAACCGTATGGCTGCCGCTCCCCGTTCCAGAGCACGTTTGGACAGTTTTTATGATAATAACCGGCATCTTTTCCAATGGTGAGATTTACTTCGGAATCTGTTCCGTCGTAATACAGCATCGTCGGTTCCAGATTGGAAAATACTTTCGTTTCCGGGCTCAATGCCGCCAGCTGTTTCATATAGACAAAATTTTCACCGGATAACGTTCCGTAAATCTCCGGCACATGGAAACCATAACGTACCAGTGCCAGCGCCAGTTCAAATGGATCTCCGTTCATCCACTCACCCACTGCAAAGGATGCATCCGGATGAAGTTCTTTAAATTTTGCCACCGCAGCTTCTGCTGCTTTCCGCGGTTCCTCATCATCAAATGTGATACCAAGAGCAGCGCCAAAGGCACGATACTGACTGGCAATCTTATCAACCTGATATAATCTGCGCAACTCAATATATGGAATTTTCAACCGATCATGAAAATCCTCTGCTGCAAACCTTGCTTCCGGGTGAAGCACTAAGTTAAAGTTCGCCTCTGACATGGTCTGATATTCTTCATAATCCTTACATCTGGAAATCTCATGAATCGTCTTTACCCCCGCGCCATGAAGTAGATCATACAGCTCACAGTCATCCACCAGCGGGGAGAAAAATCCCAACAGATTCACCACATTTCCTTTTTTCTTCTTCGGCTCAAGCAGGGAATAAATCGACTGACGCACGTGCACCATCGGCGGCTTGCGTCCCTCTCTTGTCAGCGCATACATATAACACGGTTTTACCGGAAGTCCCGCTGCTTCCTCCGCCTTGCGACAGACACGCTCCATATCCGTTCCAAGTAGCGCATCCACGCAGGTGATACAGATCATCACAACGGATGGCTTTTTCTCCAATCCCTCACAGATTTCTGCCACCGCTTTCGGAATTTTTTTCAAATGGCGACCAGTTACAATATCCGTTTCATCCATCAGCAGATAATAAAAACGATCGTGATAAGCCCGCATAGAACTCAAAACTGATGTATTTCGCCCGCAGCATCCCGGTGCCACGATCAGCATAATGGAACCCGGAACCGCCAGTCCCGCACGCTTGACACCAAAGCCCTCCGCTCCCGGTGAGTTAAAAGCCAGCGTCGCCGGAGAACTGTAGATCAAATGCGTATGGGAAATGAACTGCTGCGGAATGTTCTCTTTTCCAAGACGATTCAGTTCTTCCACCGTACAAAAATATGCTTCCTGTCTCATATATTTTCCTCTTCTTTCCATAAATCAGTCCACTCTGTCTTTCAGAATGCCTGCTGCCTTATGCGTTTTCCTCTTCCTTTAATAATAATTCCGCCAGATCAAAGAAACATTTGCTGATCTCGGAATCCGGATCACCCTCGATCACTGTTTTTCCCTGATCTTCCCATCGGATAATTTCATCGCTTCGCGGCACTTCGCCCACGATCGGCACACCGATTTTTTCTGAAAATGCCTGCACCTTTTCCGTCTCATTTTCCACATTTCGATGGTTCAGCACGATACCAAATACACGGGCATAACTGCGATCCTCAAAGTTGCGTACCGCACTGGAAATATTATTTGCTGCGTACAGCGCCATTTTTTCTCCGGAAGTAACGATCAGAACTTTCTCTGCATAACCCTCGCGGATCGGTGCTGCGAAACCGCCACAGACCACGTCACCCAACACATCATACAAAACCACATCCGGCTTGTAATGTTCAAACAGTTCCATATCTTCTAAAAGCTGGAATGTCGCAATGATTCCACGACCTGCACAGCCAAGTCCCGGCGTCGGTCCGCCAGTCTCGATACAAAGAATCCCGCCGTAACCTTCCTTTGAAATCTGCGCCAGCTCATCCGGCTCCTCATCCTCTTCTCTCATGTAATTCATTACCGGGCGAAGCGGCTCTCCCCCAAGTAAATTGATCGTAGAATCTGCTTTCGGATCACAACCGATCTGAATGACACGTTTTCCCATATTTGCAAAAGCGGCTGCCAAGTTGGAAGTCACTGTGGACTTTCCGATACCGCCCTTTCCGTAAATTGCTACCTTTAACATACTTTCCTCCTGATATTCCCTTACACAACTGCAATATTTCACGTATACTCGACTAAAATTTTCCGCATCCTACCACAATTTATGTTTTCTTAGTTTTCAAGAATGCTCCGGCATTCTTGTTGCGAGGTGCGCGTCATGCAATTGCATGACATACTTCAACTGCGCACCTCTGTAATCCTGCCGGAGGCTATATCAGATGGGGGATTGGCTCCCACCACTGATACTAGCTTGTTTCTCACCACCTATAGAGGTGGGAGTCATCTCCCATCTGATATATTTCACAAATCAAAAAGAACCATCTTCCCGGCAATTCGTCGGAAAAATGGTTCTGTAAATCCAGTCCTCTCAGGTCTCACATCTATCTGATTCAAACAACTAACCTGAATAAAAATACATGTTCCACTGAAATATATGCCAAACTTCACTGCCATTATCCAAAATTGAATGCAAAACTTCATGTACATTCAGCTCAAGTTGAATTTCAGCCAAAACATTATACTTTATAATTTTACGATATGGAACAACTATTCCCGCTCGGATCTTCCTTGCCGTCAGAGTTTTCTTATTTTATTTTGCAGCCAGATCATAGACACATTTTTCATAACCAACTCGTTGCTCTGCCTGCGTACCATAAAGCAATCATTCACGATCGCTTTGCTTTCTGCTTTCCTATTGCGTCTTTTTCACCAAATATTTTACTTTTTAAAATAAATGCATGAATCAGAGACAATATTTTAAATCAGTATATTTATTGTACTTGCTTTTTTACAAATTAGTCAACTATAACCTCTTGATATAAGAAAGTCCCCCTGCTTATTGCTTTTCACAATCGTTACAGGAAACTTCTTTAATTTGTTTAATTTGTAACTCCACCGGATACTCCTGAAAATAAACCGGCGACGTGATGCAATCCGATTCCACGATCGTAAACTTTGCATGACTCGCAAAATATTCCGGATATAACTCGTCCGCCTTCATAATACTTTTCGGCGGACAGCGCAAACATTCATAAATTCCTGCCGGCATGCACTTATACTCCGGCAGCTCCTCGCAGTTTTCAAACACTTCCACGTATACAAAATACGTCACCTGTCCATCTTCCACATCTGCCATCATCCCGGAAGGATAATTTGCCGACAGCTGATGCTTCTGCGCCAACTCAAACAGTTCACTCAGCTTTTTATGAAATTCTACCGAAGACAGTCCTTCCTTAATTTCTCTTCTTAAAATATTCCGCTCCGGAATCTCTCTCCTGTAAAATCCTTCACAATCCCGGTATTTTTCCGTATCCTGAATGCCCCGTTCTGCCAGCTGCAAACGTTTCAGACAGCTCTGCAATTCACCGATTTTTTCATAAGCACGAATCTGACCATCCCGAAGTAACCCTTTCAGGTCAAACTCTCCTGTCGGCTCCACATACTGATTCCAGTTTTTCAGCGGAATATCCAGAATCTGCAAAAACTTAATCATATCCACAGCCAGCATCTGCTCATTTTTGTAATAACGGTATCCCGTATCCGGGTCGCAGTATGCCGGTTTCAGGATTCCTATTTTTTCATAATAGCGCAGAGCCTTGATAGAAACCTGCTTCACTCTTGCCACTTCCCCAATTGTCATATACCCGTCCATGTGCGCCTCCATACTTTTTATTTATGTGCTCTCAAAATTCTTTCTTATATACATAAGCCTCTTATAAACTTACAATCGTACCTGCCCATTTTATCTTGTATACATTTCCTTTTTCCTTGACTCTGCCCTTAGGGTAAGGTTTACAATAATTTTATCAAACATAAACATGTTCCGCAAGAAATCATTTTATATCAGACCATCCATTTTCATTTATGCGTATGTCTGCTATAAATAGGTTTTTGCAGATCAGGCAACACATATTTATTCAAATTTATGGAGGTATTTACAATGGCAGTAATGAACAAAACACTGATCATCCACCACATTAACGACATCGACAACATTCCGGCCATGGAGCGCTGGTTTGTACACCACCATTGCCCGGAAGTAATGGCACAGGAACCATGGCTAACACGCTACGTTATGTACCGTGTAATGCCACCGGCAAAAGGCATGGAAACCATGGGATTTTTCAACTACCGTGTGCATGAAAATCTCGGACTTGACGTAGAAGGCAGAAGAAGCCTGCGCGGACTGCTCGGCATGACACCGGAACCGGTAGAAAACGCCATGACCGTTGCAATCGCAAACATCCCGGCTGAACCGACAGAGGATTTCTTCGGCCAGACCATGAATCATGCAGGCAAGACATTTATCCGTTTTGTATACATGATGTCTTATCCGAAGGGAGTTTCCCGCGAAGAAGGCGAAGACTGGTTCTTAAATCATTTTGCACCGGAAGCATGCAAACTGCCGGGACTGCTTCGTTTCTTCTCACACAAAGCATATGACAAACAGTATTCTCCGATTCCGCTGCCGGAAGGTGATGGCACTCCGGAATTCGTAGATGTAAGTGAAGACAACATTTTCTTCCATCGCTGGGATCGTGTATGCGAACTCTGGTTTGAGAACAACTCCGCATGGACAAATGCGTTTATCAACAATCCGCCGGCATGGACTGTTCCATCATGGGCAACACGCGATACCTTCCCATTCGTAGAGCCGATGAAAGACTTCGTGTGCACAAGCCTGTTAGAGCGTCCGGATCAGAATATGCTGAAACACTATGATGGCTGCATCTTTTAATTTCGGGTAATTGTGTAGTTTTTTATTAATTAATGTAATTCATCTCATCATAACCATATTTTTCCCGGTGTTTCTTTTTGAAATACCGGGATTTTTATGCTCATCTGAAAAAACAGCTTTTTTCACAACGCAAAAAATATTAAGATTATTTTAAATCGTCATTTTTCTTCCATTCAAGGGTAGTCCTCTCAAACAAAACTTGCTAATATATAATTGTTCGGGTTCCTCATATATTTCCGAACCTTCCCTTAATTTTTATCTATATGTAAATATCAGCTTTTAACAAGGAGACTAATTCTATGAAAAACAAACAGATTGCAGCAGTATTATTCTCTGCAGGACTTGCTATTGCCGGTATGACAGCTCCAGCGTCAGCCGCACCGGCAGATAATTCCATTGCCGTTGAAGCAGAATTGTCTGAACAAAACGAGAACTCACAGGAAAACAATGCCACTGTGCAGACTTCTGAAAAATCAGATGAAACACAAGGCGAAACATCCAGCGATGGCGAAACACCAGGTGATGGTGAGACACCAGGTAATGGCAAAACACCTGATAATGGTGAAACACCTGCCGAACAGAAAAATGGATTTTTCTATGATGAGACCACTCAGACATGGTCACTCTATCAAAACGATGTCCTTCAGTCTGATTTTACCGGATTCTATGAGGGCACGATCAACACTATCACCGCATGGTACTACGTAGAAAACGGTTCCGTTGATCTGGAACGTTCCGGATTTATCCAAGCGAAACGGAACGATGATACAACCGAAAACTGGTGTTATGTGAAAGACGGACAGCTCCAGACCGATTACACAGATGTTGTAAAAGTCGGAAATGAATGGTGGTATATCAAAAATGGTATTGTCCCAGCTTCCGGCACAACTGTTGCACAGAATGAAAACGGTTGGTGGTACATCAAAAATGGTAAAGTTGATTTTAACTACAACGGTTTTGCACAAAACGAAGATGGCTGGTGGTATATTCGTGACGGTAAAGTTGATTCTGACAGAAACGATGTGATAAAAGGCACCGTCAACGGTCAGTATGCATGGTGGCATGTACGCAACGGCAAAGTAACCTTCGATAATACAATTGCCAAAAACCAGAACGGCTGGTGGCGTATTGAAAACGGTAAAGTTAACTTCAATTGTAACTCCGTTGAGAAAAACGAAAACGGCTGGTGGTATATCCGTGGCGGTAAAGTTGATTTTAACTACACCGGTATCGCCAAAAATGTAAATGGTTGGTGGCGCATTGTCGGCGGTAAAGTCGATTTTGGCTGCAACTCCGTAGAAAAGAATGAAAATGGATGGTGGTACATCCGTGGCGGTAAAGTTGATTTTAACTATACCGGTATTGCCAAAAACAGAAATGGTTGGTGGCGCATTGTCGGCGGTAAAGTCGATTTCAACTGCAACTCCGTAGAGAAAAATGAAAATGGATGGTGGGTACTTCGTGGCGGCAAAGTTGATTTCAGCTACAACGATGTCGCTCAAAACAGAAACGGCTGGTGGGTGATCAACGGCGGTAAAGTAAACTTTGGTTTCAACGGCACCTACAAAGTTGGCGTCCGTGACTACTATGTTTCTGGTGGAAAAGTAAATGGCTGCAACTACTATATGCCGCAAAACAGCATCAGCCTTCCAAGTGGCGGATACAATCTTTCTACCGCAAATATCGGTTTGAAAGTTATCAAAGTCAATCAGGCAGTCTGCGGAAACAGCAGTGAGCGTTACACATCTGCCACAGAAAGGGCAGTCCGCAATTTCCAGTCCAGACACAAATTATCCGTAACCGGTTATGTGGATCTGACTACCTGGAAAGCAATGGGCTATTCCGAATATGACTGGTACAACCTTGGAACTTACCGCACTCCGATGAAAGTAACATATACCAGCAACCGTCAGGATCGTATCAATGCCATGATCCAGACTGCTATTGATTATAAAAATGCCGGTACTGGCTATAAAGTTGGCTGCTCTGGAACTCCGGGATCTTACGTTGACTGCTCCGGTCTGATTTATCAGTGCCTGTATGCTGCCGGTATTAATCCATCTTCCAATATCGTAGACCATGCACTGGCAATTCATGAATATACCTCTATCAATCTGGCTGCAGATAACAGACTGGGAAGATCTGTTGATACCAATTCTCTCCAGCGTGGAGATCTGGTCTTCTATGGAAGAAATGGTAAAAGCAGTGTCTGCCACGTTGCAATCTATGCCGGAAATGGAATGATCTATGATTCCTGGCCGGGACGCGGTGTTACTTACCGTTCCGTAAATATCGGTGGATATCATGTCGTAAGAGCAAGACGTGTATTCTAACATATTCAAGTCGAACGCACGTGAGACTTGGTGCGTGATTTTGGTCAGCGCAAGCTGACATCTTCTTTTCAGAATCACTGCACATCCTCGCGGAGCATTTATCTCAGTCGGAGATTGAACTCCCACTGAGAAATACTTGTTACTACTCACCACTTGCAGAAGTGGGAGTCTCAACTCAGACTGAGATAAATCAACCCCTGTTTCATTTTGTGAGACAGGGGCTTTTAATTTACAAAGATGCGTAGAAATATGCCATACTTTGCACGAAGCATATCTCACACCGGGAACATCGGTTTTTCTTGAATTATTTTCTCATATCCAGATACCGATACCAGTATCCGAACTCTCCCGTTTTCTGCCGTGTCACCTGTTTTGTCCGAAATTCTGGAAATCCGAAAATTCCTGCCAACAACTGTTCCTGATTGGAAAACACCCCCGGAATCCCCAGAAACCACTGTCTTGCTTCCCCTTCCATATATCCAAACAAAAGCATCTGATAATTATAATATCCATGCAGCAAAAAACTGTTGTTTGCCAGATAATGATACTGCTTCGGAAGCACTTTAAAGTCCTGTAACTGAAGCTTTACACCATACACTCCGTCATCCTCATCAAACGGACAGAACAATGTGTGCGTTGCTGTAAAACGCTCCCATTGGTTTTCCCATGCTGAAAGCAGTTTTCCCATTCCCACAGTAACAGAAATGTTTTTTTCCGAAACCGTCGCGGTCTGCTGAGTTGCCTGTAGTTCTTTCGGCTCTACCGATGTTGCATTTGGCATATCCTCTCTCTCATTTTTGATTCGATCTTCCTTTGACTCCTCATTTTTATTTTCTGAAGAATTCATCTCGTTCTCTGCCTTTGGTTTGCCTTCTGTTAAAACTGATACACTCTCTGCCTTTTGTTTATCTCCTGTTAAAATGGTCGCCTTCTCTGCTTTTGGTTTATTTTCTGTAAAACTCACAATATTCTCTACCTCTTCTAACGTATTTCCTTCAGAAGTCTCCGAATCCTCTGTCTTAGCTTCCCATGGTCTGAAATTCTTCCACCTCGTCTCCTGATCATCCCACTGACTAGCAACAAAGGTATCTTCCCCTGTTACAATATAAATTCCACGGATCTGACTAATCGCATATTCCGTACCATTCACATGATCCGCACTGCATCCAAACACCTTCCCCGCCATATGATCGTGTACTGCCATGGAACCCAGAAACAATCCTTTGGGAAAATCAATATTATCATTCAGAAGATAGACTTCCGTTTTATCCGCTGTAATTCCTTTCAGCTGTATCTGAATCCTGCACTCCTGCTGCCGCACTTCGACCTTGGCAAATCCACAATTTTCCATCTTTTTACCATTTTCATATCGAAACATATACGTTACAAATCTCTGATATCCGGGCACAGTTCTACTCCCTGTACGTCTTTATATAACGTATGAATAAATTTTCTAAAAATTCCTCATAATTTTGTTGACAAATCAGACGCTGCATGCTATATTAATTTCAACAACAATAATCATTATCATTTTTGAAAGGAAAATAAATGTTAAAGCACAGCAAACAACGAGATGCAATCGAACAATTTCTGGCTACCAGATATGATCATCCCACCGCAGAGACTGTTTACATGAATCTCCGGGAAGAATATCCAAAGCTTAGCCTGGCAACTGTTTACCGCAATCTATCGCTGCTTGCCGAACTGGGAAACATTCAGAAAATTCCCACCGGAAACGGACCTGACCGCTTCGACGGCAGACCGGAACCTCACAACCATTTTCTTTGTGATGAATGTGGCAGCATGATAGATTTACAAATGAACAGTATTGATCATGTGGATGAGATCGCCGCCCAGACATTCGACGGTGTGATCAAGGGACATTCCATTTTATTCTACGGCATTTGCCTGGAATGTTTGAAAAAAGAAAAGGAACAAAAACAAAAACAGAACAAACCAGTTGGAGACAGCTGATTTAATAAAAATGATATTAAAACTAATTTCAAGAGAAAGGAAATGAATTATTATGAAAAAATTTGTATGTACAGTATGTGGTTATGTTTACGAAGGCGAGAAAGCTCCGGAAGTCTGTCCAATCTGTAAAGCTCCGGCAGAGAAATTCAAAGAGCAGACCGGCGAGAAAGTATGGGCTGCTGAGCATGTAGTAGGTGTTGCACAGGGCGTCAGCGAGGACATCCTTGCAGACTTAAGAGCAAACTTCGAAGGCGAGTGCTCTGAGGTTGGTATGTATCTGGCTATGGCAAGAGTTGCTCACAGAGAAGGTTATCCGGAAATCGGTTTATACTGGGAGAAAGCTGCTTACGAAGAAGCTGAGCATGCTGCAAAATTCGCAGAGTTACTTGGCGAAGTTGTTACAGACAGCACTAAGAAAAACCTTGAGATGCGTGTAGATGCTGAGCATGGCGCTACAGAAGGAAAATTTGACCTTGCAAAACGTGCAAAAGCTGCAAACCTTGACGCAATCCATGATACCGTTCATGAGATGGCTAGAGACGAGGCGCGTCACGGAAAAGCATTCGAAGGATTACTTAAGAGATACTTTGGCTAAGCTACAAGCCATGCAATAAAAAAGGAGATATCACATCGGGGGAGCTTGCTCACCAAGATGTGGTATCTTCTTTTTTATTATACGGCGCCAGCCGTCCATGAGGAAGTAGCGTCAGCGAATTCCGAATGGCGCATGGCTTGTATACGTATATTAGCGGCAAGGGAATTTATTCACTCTCCAGCCTGATTCCTTTTTTAGATGTTAAAATATTTTAAAGCGGCGGTCAACTCTCATTTTTATTTCTTCACCGCCGTTTTAATTTTGGGCAAGACCATTGAAATTAAAGTTTACTTTTCCACCCCAAAATCACATTCATTACATATACTATTTTCTACTACTCACCAAAACTCTCTTTTAAAAAAGACCAAACGGTATTTCTACCATTCAGTCTTTTTTTCCGAATAAAAATTTTTCCTATGATTGCACACTTTTTAGTTGAATTCCATCTCTACTTCCACATCATTCCCCACAGAAGTCACCTTCGCATAACTTCCACAGATCAGCGGCATCGCCGGTGGAATATGTCCGATATCCAGATCCATAATGATCGGCACGTTATATTTTCCAAGAATTCCTGTCACAGCCTCATACTGATCCAAACCTAAGAATTCCTCTCCATTACAATACGGGCGGCCAATCAAAAAGCCTTTAACATGTCCGAACCATCCTGCCTGTTCCATTTGCCACAGTGCACGGCGGATTCCCATAACATTCAGATCACAGGCTTCAATAAACCAGATGATTCCGTCCTCTTTGTAACGCTCTGTAAATTCCTGTACTTTATCGTACTTCGTACCAAGGAGCAATGTCAATACATCCAGGCAGCCGCCAACCAGACGACCTTCCATTTTGATGTCTGTATCCGGCACTTTTTTACGGATACATGGCTCTGTCACATTATAAGGTACTAATGGATTTTCTTCATCCTTTAATCCTTCTTTTTCATATAGATCATAGCCTTTGATGGTCAACTTTTCTCCTGTCAATACATCAAATGCATCCTGAATCGCCGGATGCCATGGCTCCATACCAAAAGCTGCCGCGCACGGTCCGTAAATAGATGCCACATCACAAAGTGTGGTCAACAGAAACGTCATATTTGTATTGTCGGAATAACCAAGATACCATTTCGGTTTTGCCTCTTTGATTTTTTCAAAGTCTACATATGGCAGATCTTCACACATCAGTTCTCCACCACCGCAGGAAATCAGAACGTCACTGGTATCATTGCAGTAATATTCCATCAACTCCTGTCCGCATTTTTCCGGCGTATTGCTGATGCCGATACCGCATCCTTCATAGCAATTTGGTCCCAGTTCTGTGCGGTAACCCATTTTTTCAAACTTATCCAATGCATGTCCAAAAGCTGTTTTGTACGGTTCAATGTTGCAGCCAAAGGATGGTGCCACAAAGCCGATACAGCCATTCTTTTTTAAAAATTCCGGATATCTCATAAGATTCTTCTCCTGTTTAAACTTCATTTATTTTACTAAGATTTTTATCTAATTGTAATTCTGTCTAATAACCAAATTTTTACCAGATAAAATCATTATAACCGATAATAAAAAATGCCGCCAGTCTAAAAGACCAACGACATTTTCTTATGTTATTTCACTGGGCTGAATGTTTCTATTTCTGAACGAACCTTCCAAAAATATCACATTCATAAAATACATGCTTTACTCCAGCTCAAACGCACCCGTATACAGCTGATAATATTTTCCTTTTTCTTCAATCAGCTTATCGTGACTGCCTCGCTCAATGATATGTCCCTGCTCAAGAACCATGATAACATCAGAGTTCTGTACCGTAGACAGTCTATGTGCAATAACAAATACAGTACGGCCTTTCATCAGAGCATCCATGCCACGCTGTACGATGGCTTCTGTTCTTGTATCGATGGAAGAAGTTGCCTCATCCAGAATCATAACAGGCGGATCTGCAACTGCCGCACGGGCAATAGAGATCAGCTGTCTCTGTCCCTGTGACAGACCGCTTCCGTCACCGGAAAGGACAGTGTCATAGCCATTTGGCAGCATACGGATAAATCCGTCTGCATTTGCCAGTTTTGCTGCTGCGATACACTCTTCATCTGTTGCATCCAGTTTACCATAACGGATGTTCTCCATTACCGTTCCGGTAAACAGGTTGACATCCTGAAGAACCACGCCAAGAGAACGACGCAGGTCTGCTTTCTTGATACGTCCGATATCCAGTCCGTCATAAGTGATCGTACCTTTCTGAATATCATAGAAACGGTTGATCAGGTTTGTAATAGTGGTTTTACCTGCTCCGGTTGCACCCACGAAAGCAACTTTCTGTCCCGGTTCCGCATACAGTGTAATATCATGTAAAACCGTTTTCTCCGGAACATAGCCGAAATCTACATCGTGGAATTCCACATGTCCAAGCATCTCTACCAGCTCTGTGCTGCCGTCTGCCTGTGGCACTTTCCATGCCCAGTGACCGGTACGCTGTGTACACTCTGTCAGAACATCACCGTTTTTCTCTGCACGAACCAGAGTGATGTTTCCATCATCTTCTTCCACATCTTCATCCAGAAGTTCAAAGATACGCTCTGCACCGGCAATCGCCATAACAACGAAGTTTAACTGCTGGGAAACCTGACTGATCGGGTTTACAAAACTTCTTGATAACTGCAGGAAAGATGCGATAGCACCAAGTGTCAGTACGCTGACGCCTGTCAGACTGATATTTGTCACGCCGCTGATACCAAGCGCACCACCAACGATAGCTACAACAACGTAAAGGATAAATCCAATGTTGTTCAGGATCGGCATCAGAATATTTGCATAAGAGTTCGCTTTTGTTGCATTCGCACACAGCTCACCGTTTTTCACATCAAATCCTGCTTTTGCCTGCTCCTCATGGCAGAATACTTTAACAACTTTCTGTCCGTTGATCATTTCCTCTACATAACCGTTGACATCACCCAGAGAAACCTGCTGCTTGATAAAGTATTTTCCGCTTCGTCCTGCCACAGAACCGATGACTTTCAGAATGATAAATACGAAAGCGATAACGATCAGTGTCAGCCAGAAACTGATACTCAACATGGAGATAAATACAACCACGATGGTCATTACAGAGTTCAGTAACTGTGGAATACTCTGAGAGATCATCTGACGCAGGGTATCGGTATCATTGGTATAGTGACTCATGATATCACCATGAGAGTGTGTATCAAAATATCGGATCGGCAGTTTCTGCATGTGTGAGAACATCTCATCACGGATTTTTTTCAAAATGCCCTGTCCGATGACAACCATAAAACGGTTGTACAGATAAGACGCAATAACACCAGCAAACAGAATGATCGCTACTTTGATCAGATAATGAAGCAACCCTGAAAAATCTGCCTGAGACTGTGTCAGCAGCGGGGTAATATAATTATCGATCAGTCCCTGAATAAACAACGCTGAATATGCAACAGTTCCGGAAGAAATCGCGATGCAGATAATTACAAAAATAAAACGGACCTTATATGCACCCAGATAACCAAGTAAACGTTTTACGGTTCCTTTTGTATCTTTCGCTGCAGACATATGTTTTTTATTGTCTTTACTGCTCATCGTCATCTCCTCCTTTCACCTGTGATTCATATACTTCACGATAAATATCGCTGCTCTTTAATAATTCATCATGTGTGCCGTAAGCACTGATTTTTCCATCATCCATAACAATGATATGATCTGCATCCTGAACAGAAGAAATACGCTGTGCAATGATGATCTTGGTGGTATCCGGAATCTCCTCCAGAAAAGCCTTACGGATCAGTGCATCTGTCTTGGTATCTACCGCACTGGTAGAGTCATCCAGGATCAGAATCTTCGGTTTCTTCAGTAATGCACGGGCGATACACAGACGCTGTTTCTGTCCACCGGAAACGTTATTTCCCCCCTGCTCGATATAAGTATCATATTTATGCGGGAAAGTCTGGACAAAATCATCTGCCTGAGCCAGTTCACATGCATGGATCAGTTCTTCATCTGTCGCTTTCTCATTACCCCAGCGCAGGTTCTCCTTAATAGTACCGGAGAATAACACATTTTTCTGAAGTACCATCGCTACAGAATCACGCAGCGTCTCAAGGTCATAATCACGAACATCCACGCCACCGACTTTGACATCACCACCGGTAACGTCATACAGTCGCGGGATCAACTGAACCAGACTGGATTTTGCAGAGCCGGTTCCACCGATGATACCGATGGTCTCACCGGAATTAATTTTCAGATTAATGTTATCCAATACCGGTTTGTCTGCTTTCTTCGCATAGTAAAATTCTACATTTTCAAATTCGATAGAACCGTCAGCAACCTCGGTTACTGGATTCTTTTTGTTCTGAATATCGCTTTCCTCTGTTAAAATCTCAACGATACGCTCTGCAGAAGATCGCGCAATGATGATCATAACGAATACCATGGAAATCATCATCAGACACATCAGGATCTGTAACGCATAAGTGAACAGACTCATCAGCTCACCGGTTGTCAGACCACCGGCTACGCCTTTTACGTTACCGCTGACAATGATTGCTTTTGCTCCGATCCATGCAACTGCCAGCAGACAGATATTGATTGCTGTCATCATGGACGGCATGTTAAATGCAAGCATTTTTTCTGCTTTTGCAAAGTCTTTGTAGATTTTCTGAGAAATTTTTCCGAATTTCTCATCCTCATGCTCCTCACGGATAAAAGATTTTACAACTCTTACACCATGAAGGTTTTCCTGAACAACCTCATTTAAGCGGTCATAAGTACGGAATACACGCTCAAAATACGGATGAACGTGCTGTGCTAACCAGATCAGTACAAATCCAAGTACCGGAACGGTAGCTAAGAAGATCAGTGAAATTTTCACATTGATCGTAAAGGACATAACCAACGCAAAAACCAGCATGATCGGCGCACGGAATGCAATACGGATGATCATCTGATATGCGTTCTGTACATTTGTTACGTCTGTGGTCAGACGTGTTACAATACTTGCCGTTGAGAACTTATCAATATTGGAAAAAGAGAAGTTCTGAATCCGGTAGTACATATCCTTTCTTAAATTTTGGGACAGACCGCAGGATGCGATCGATGCCTGATGTCCCGCCAGCGTACCAAACGCCAGTGAAATCATTGCCAGTACAAGAAGTAAGATACCATATTTCCAGATGACCGACATGCTGCCGGCTTCAATTCCTTTGTCGATCAAACTCGCCATAACAAATGGGATCAGTACTTCCATGATAACTTCTACGGTTACAAAAATCGGAGTAAGAATACTCGCCTTTTTATATTCCCGCAACGATTCCATTAACTTTTTTACAAGTTTCACGATTTGCTTTCCTCCTGTTTTTTAATTATTTATATCCAACAATTTTTCCTGATCACGATGCCTCTTATTTCATCGTGCTGTTGCCTCTTTCATATTTTTCTGCATGCGGTGCATGTAGTCAAAAAACTGTTTCATCTCCTGCTCAGTAAAACCTTTTGACAGGATCTTTTCCACCTCGGTGAAATCCTCCACCATGAGTTTATTCACTTCTCTTGCCCGATCGGTTAAAACCAGCTTTTTCAGACGCGCATCCCACGGCACGCTCTGCCGCTCGATCAGTCCTTTTTCCACCATCAGGTTTACCACCTTGGAAGCCGTTGACCGGGTGATCTCGAAACAGCTTTCCAGATCTTTCTGAAATACATCCTCGTTATTATCTGTCTTATCTGAAATATATCCAATAATCCATGCATTTGCGCCTGTCACACTGTCTATTTTCTTCTTGTTCGGTGCATTCTCGATCCACCGATGGATCTGGTGCGACAGGATCCTTACATCGTTGCCGATGTGATCTTTTTGCATATCACGCCTCCTTCCCAAAACATTGTTTATTATAAGGCAAAAAATGTTTGCTGTCAAACAGTTTGACAGCAAACATTTCTATCTTTTTTGAAAATTTTTGTTCAATTTGCTATATTTTATTTTCCTGCTACAAGCCGCTTTGCTTTTTCCAGATCCTCCCTGTGCACACGGATAGAATATTGATACAGTTCCTTTGTATCTACATCAGTCGTCACTCCATGTCCATAGAAACGTCGTACTCCTGTGCTCTCATCCGTGCCTGTTGTATGTGTTTTATACCGAATCTTATAATCAGAAAGTATATCACAGATACGATTGTACTCTGTCACATCTGTCCCCTCATAAATTGTTTCCCCGTTAAATACTGTGATCATACATTTCTCCTTCTCCCTGATAGAAGAAAACCCCCGCTTATTGCTTCACGCAATTAGAACAGGGATTTTCTTAATTGGATTAAAAAATAATATCCGATTTGTTTTTCAGTAAAACAATTCCTGAAATCATGACCAGCAGTCCAATAATCATGGCACACACGCCGGCGATAATCCCCAGTATTCCGGAGTGTTTCATTTTAAAATAAATTTTCTCCATCTCTTTGTCTCTCCTCATAAAATCACAAATCTGTTATGCTTATTATTTTACCATTATTCTGTCCTTATTCCCATAGTTTTTTCTAACCGAAACATAAATTTTTCATAAAAACAATTTTCCATCACACTTCTCATTTGACCTGCATTACTTCCTGTATTGTATGATTCAGGAATCGCTGTACGAAAAAAAGCGACTGACCCGTACCTGACGAATCAATCGCATTTTTTTAAATGGATTTTGGATCCCGCTATGTTTAAAGAAAGACTATCTCTGAGAACGTCCGATCTCAAGACCTTTCTCGAAAGCTTCTTTGTTCAGCGGAAGTAATTTTGCTTTTTTAGCAAGTTTATGCTCGATTGTTCCCCATACAACTTCCGGAGATACAACCTCTGTATAACCAACGTATACACCAAGCATGATTACGTTTAATACTTTTGCATTTCCCATTTCCAGAGCCATCTCTGTAACCGGAGCTTTTACCACTTTGATATCAGTTCTGTCGATATCCTCTTCCGGTACGATAGAGCTGTTGATGAAAAGTGTACCACCCTGTTTCAGAGTCGGGAGGAATTTCTGCAGGGACGGACCGTTCATAACGATCAGATCGTCCATAACATCACCCAGAGGTGCACCTACCATCTCGTCGGAGATTACAACGAAACAGTTCGCTGTACCACCACGCTGCTCAGCGCCGTAGGACGGGAAGAAAGTAACGTTTTTATCTGTAGAATCACAGGTTGCAGATGCAAGGAATTTACCAAGAGTCATGACACCCTGTCCGCCGAATCCGGCAACACATAAATTTGTTTCCATATTGTCTTCCTCCTATTTATCTCTGATTACGCCCAGCGGATATTCCAGAAGCATTTTCTGCTCGATGAAATCCAATGCGTCTAACGGCTCAAGTCCCCAGTTTGTCGGGCAGCTTGTTACGATCTCTACCATAGAGAAACCTTTTCCGTCGATCTGATTCTGGAACGCTTTTTTGATTGCATTTTTGGTTTTGATAACATTCTGCGGAGTATTGCAGCTTGTTCTTACCAGATAAGCCGGAGCTGTAAGTTTGTCTAAAATCTCACACATATGCATCGGGTAACCATGCTCTTCCGGGATACGTCCTTTCGGAGCTGTGGAAGCTTTCATACCAACCAGAGTAGTAGGAGCCATCTGTCCACCTGTCATACCGTAAATACCATTGTTGATGAAGATAACAGTGATGTTCTCACCACGGTTTGCTGCAGAAACAGACTCTGCAAGACCGATGGAAGCGAAGTCACCATCACCCTGATATGTGAAGTACAGGCTGTCCGGATTGCTTCTCTTCATACCTGTTGCTACTGCACAGGCACGACCATGCGGTGCTGTAATTGTATCATATGCGATATAATCCATGTGAAGACCGCAGCATCCGATACCGGTAACCATAACTGCTTTCTCTACCAGGTTCATCTCTTCCAGAGCTTCACCGATTAATTTTACAACCGTGCTGTGCATACAGCCCGGGCAGAATCCGGATACTTTATCTTCCTGGATTGTTTTTGTTCTTGAATAAACTAATTCCATGTTCCGTATCCTCCTTATTATCCTAAAATCTTTTTAACAGCCTCGATCACTGCCTCACGGCTCATGATGTTACCACCGGAGCACAGGCATGTCTCGATAGCGCAACGACCTTTAACACCCATCTCTACGTCCTCGATGAACTGTGCCGGGATAGACATCTCTACATCAAGAACTGCTTTACAGATATCGTAGTTGATCTTGTCATAAGAAGCATATGGGAACGGGCTAACTGTAATAGGACGGATCAGACCGATCTTGTATCCTTCTTTACGAAGCATATCTACAACAGATTTGCAGATACGGGCGGAGATACCATAAGCTGTAAGAACAAGCTCAGCATCCTCTACCTGATACTCTTCTACCATTACATCTTTTTCCCAGCTGTCATACATTTCAGAAGCTCTCTCGTTCCACTCCTGCATTTTCTTTGTATCCCACTGACCTGGCTGGATCCATGAACGGTTTGCATAGTCAAGCTCATGACCGATACAAGCCCATTTCTTTTTGCCTTCTTTGATTGCAGCAATCTCTTCCTCTGTCTTCATCTCAGGAAGTTCAACCGGCTCCATCATAGTACCGATTACACCGTCTGCAAGAAGAAGAACCGGGTTCATGTCACGATCTGCATAATCAAATGCTGCATATGTAAGGTCAACTGCCTCCTGTACAGTAGACGGAGCCAGAACCATCATACGGAAACCACCGTTACCGGAAGCTTTTGTAGCCTGGAAATAATCCTGCTGTGCCGGCTGGATAGCACCTACACCTGGGCCTCCTCTGGAGATGTTTGCGTACACAATTGGAACACGTGCTGCTGCACAATAGGAAATTCCCTCGCTCTTTAATGCGATTCCCGGGCTGGAAGAAGATGTCATAGATCTTGTTCCTGCTGCTGCTGCTCCGTATACCATGTTTACAGATGCAACCTCAGACTCACCCTGTACAAAGTTACCGCCTACTTCCGGAAGTCTTCTTGCAAAATACTCCGGGATCTCGTTCTGCGGTGTGATAGGATATCCGGCGAAAAATCTACAGCCGGCTCTTACTGCTGCTTCAGCGATAGCCTCACAGCCTTTCATTAATACTCTTGCCATAATCTTTCTACCTCCTTATTTGTAGATCTCTATCGCACCATCCGGACAGATACGTCCGCACATACAACAGGCGATACAAGCATCCATGTTTGTCGGTACTACATACTCGTAACCTTTAGAGTTTACATCATGTCCGATTTCCAGTACGTTCTTTGGACAGAATTTGATGCAGTAACCACAGCTTTTACAGCGTTCTGATTTAACCACGATTTTTGCCATCGATTAAATCCTCCTCTCAAGATAATAAATACTTGTTAAAAAAATTATTTTTTAAACACCAATATTCAGCGGTGTTTGAAAGCTTTTTTTCGGAATTCTCAGCCCCGACCCGGAACCGGCTGACCGTTTGGAAGGTCATTCTGCAACCACGGATAAGTCAAATACAGTTCCACCGGAAATACCGGCACGTCTGAAGAATCTTTTACTTCCTCATACAGATCTTCTCTGACACATGCAAAATCCACCGCAATATACGGGGTCACCATCTCAGACATCTTTCGACTGCCCTCGATAAATTCTTTTGCCGTTGTGGTAATTCCATTGTTCGGATTGTTTACCATGTGAAGTTTGCCAAGCTGAATATGGGAAACACCAAGGATCTGTCCCAGTGTACCATCGATATGATCAATATCATTTGACCACGGACGATACGCATTCAGTACATAATATACAATGGTATTGTCTTTGTTCAGCTTCGGTGCATAACCGCCAATGGCACGCGCTCCGATGTGATCTCCACCGACATCCATAACCACGTAACAGTCTTCATCCTTTAACAGACGATTGACACCGCCGACAACGGTCGGCGCATCCATGAACTGTTTTTCATGGTGACAGATAATTCCCATTTCTTCCATCTGTACTTCTACATCTCTGGAGCGAAACAGCGGTTTCGTCATATCCATGTCAAAGAAATGTACCGGCTTATCCTGAAGCTGCACCAGCCACTTTGCGAAATTAATGGAAATCTCGCTTTTTCCACTTCCGGCTTCGCCGACAAATACAAAATTAATGTTGTCTCCAATGAGCTTTTTTAATTTCTCCTGCATTTTTGCAGCTTCCTCCGTTCCATTTCCTAATCGGAAATTTTCTCACTGGAGACATTCTACTACAATTTTTGCGGTTAGTCACGACTTTTTTGCAAAAAATATGAAATATTATGCATCTTGCACGATTTTAGATTTTGTAAAAATGCATTTGCGTCCCATTCTGTTATGTAATCTGCACAGATGAATGATGGTTTTGCCAATAAAAAAATTGCCCACAGATATCAACATTTTCAAACCTGATATCTGTGGGAGATTTTTCTCATCTGTATAACTTTATTTTTCGATCTCTTATTCAACATTCAAGAATGCCTCGGCATTCTCGTTGCGAGGTGCGCGTCATGCAATTGCATGACGTACTTCAACTGCGTACCTCTGCAAGTCTACACTCCGTTTCGGTCGGCGCAAAACCATTGTCCACCGGACAATGTGCGCCTGCCGGAGGCTATATCATATGATGTCCTTCATTCTATCGAAAAAATGATTACCTCTGCAATCGTAACCACTGCTATAATCACCATGAGCCAGACAGCAAAACCTAATAGATGCCAGCCTATTTTTTTATTCTTCAGCAATGGTAAGACATCCTGTATGTTTCCGACATCAACCCATAGCAGCATAAAGGTGCCACAAATGATAATAATCCCAATCCATAGTACGGATGGCACTCCTACTATCCGGAAAACAATTTCTGCATTCACCCAAATCCCAAGCACGTATAAAAAACCTAGCAGAACTGCTTCTAACACCATTTGATCTGACCGCGATACCAGATTCTGAATCTTGCCCCTCAGTCCCCCGCCATAATCTTCATCTTCATAATACCATTCATCCTCTATATCCAAATCATCTTTCTCATTCAATTCCGGCGTTTTATCTGCAATCCTCCGCACACAGGTATCCTGATCGAAATCCACAAAACAAAAGCCGTTATTCTTGTTTTTGAACAATTCAAAAACCGCATTCGCTGTCTCATCATTCTCAAACATGAAATATCGATACTGTCCACGATCGTTTTTTTCTGCTCTGACAATACATACATCATCTCCTGATTCCATTTCCATCCGTTCTTCACTTTCTTCATCTTCCGGAATCAGAATCAGGTATCGATTTTGATCGTATTCTACCCAATCCAGAATAGCACAACGTACCTCAATACTATACGTGCCATCTTCTTTTTCCAATTTCAGTGCAGAACATACCGGTCTCCAGTCATCTTCGAGCAAGTCATCCTCTGATTTTTCTATATCTGCAAGATTATTTATGAGCTCCTCCAGATGAAATTCTTCTCTCATCCATTTCAGAATTTCATCTTCTTTTTCATAACACTGCTCAATCCCTTTTGCTTCCAATAATTTCCGGATAAATGCTTTCTCAGAGTCATAGCCGGATTTGTAGACTGCCTGCAGACGCCCCATCCGCATTCGCATTGCCCCTGGCAGTTGCGTTTCCTCTAAATATACCAGTGTCTGAGATTTGCCCAGATCCCTCGCATATTTAATTTCATCCTTACAATTCAATGAATTTATGTAATTTGCGGAAATCATTGCCAGAAAAAATTCACATTTTTCAATATGTTCTGCTATATTTTCATCCCATTCTGTTCCCGGATCAATACCCTCATCGTACCATACACGATATCGCTTTCCCTGCAACAGTCGTATGATCTTAATCACTTCCGGCCGATCTATATGTGAATAACTGATAAAAATATACGGTTGATCTCCCTCATACGGATCTTCTAAAATACCTGCTTTCCGCATCTTTCCTAACTCTCCCTGATAATAATAAATTCAAGTCGAACGCACGTGAGACTTGGTGCGTGCTTCTGGTCAGCGCAAACTGACATCTTCTTTTCAGAATCACTGCACTCTACACTCCGTTCCGGTCGGCGCAAAACCATTGTCTCCCAGACAATGTGCGCCCTCGCGGAGCATTTATCTCAGTCGGAGATTGAACTCCCACTGAGAAATACTTGTTACTACTCACCACTTACAGAAGTGGGAGTCTCATCTCAGACTGAGATGAAGTTTTACCGCAACCGTCTTCACATAATGGTTACGGTAAACTTAGCTGAACTTGTATTGTTTTCCCCATCTTCTTTCTGTTTAAAAAACAGATCTACATTGTGGATAAAATTTGTAACCTGAAAATTTAATGTCATTATTTTACCATACCCGCCAGTAGTTGTCACGATGTACGGCTTCGTCTGCTCCATTACACGCATCCGGTCTCTGGTTCATCTTTCATTTCGTATGACCATACACATAGCGCAACCTCAGCAGCCGCAGATAACAATCCTGTAATTTTTTCCTGAGTTCCTCAGAATTTTCGATTTCCTGTTCGCCAAACATCCACCTGTCATATTTCTCATTCATCAGTGCAAGTTTTGGCAAAATCTCACTGTTCTTCTTTGCCAGCTTCAGGAAGTACCGGCCCAGTTCCTCATACTCCTGAAAGGCTTCTGCCAGTTCCAGACAAATTTGAAACAAATGAAAAGACGGTTTTTCCCGTTCAAACGTTCGCCTCTGCTGAATTAAGAAATCATACCCTTTCTTTTTTTCTGTTTTTTCCAGAACCATTGCTTTCAGAGCGACTGCCTTCACCCGGTATAACGACGCTTCTTTTTCCTTCGAATACTGTTCAAGAATTTTGAAAAGCTGCTCCAGCACCCTTAATGTTTCTTCTTCCCGTCCGGTAAATCTGGTTTCCAGCACATCTGCCATCTTCAATAGCAGTGTCCATTTTTTCAGATAAGAATAATTACCCGGGCCAATCAAATGATATGCCAGTTCATACATTGTCAGTGCAAATTTCGCATTATTCTCAGACAGATAATAGTCACCGATTGCTTCCTGAAACATATAAGCACTTCCCTGAGACAGGAAATTGATCGATATATGTTTACTCAATAACCGGCCCACTTCCTTGCTGACACTATCGAAGGGATATTCATAAAACCATTCCCTGTACAGTCGCATCACATAATCCCTGTCATCTCCGTTATAAGTAACCGGGCAGTCAGGTACTTTAAAATGATGATCTCCAAGCTCCATATGTGCCGTAAAAAGTCTGACAGACATTTCTTCCATATCAAATATAACTTCCGCCAGAAGATTATCCTGCTCAATCTCATAAGTATCTTCAAAATCCCGCTGCGAAATCACATAGATATTATTCTTGTCTGTAACATTGATATATCCGCCGGCATCCACCCTCATACATTCCTCGCCCCACTGGCGCAGCGTAATTGCCTCCGGAAGTCGTAAAAATGTCTGACTGACACCAACTGGTACATAGTATCCCGGATGTTCCTGATCCTGCCGGTATTTTTGCCAGAAAACGGTATCTGTAATGATCCATTCATTCTTATTTCCATGCTCATCAACAAGAACACTTCCGTCTTTTCCGATCTTGGTTGCGATCCAGTCGTTTTCACCGGTTTCGGCATCCTGTCCTACTTCGGCTTCTTTTTCCATAATGAGATCACCATCGGCAGCGACACTCCAGGAAATCACTTTTTCGCCAGGTGTTCCCTTCCTTGCCATAATACGCGTCCATTTTTTCGCAATAATCAGGTTGGCACCTTCCTTTGCCAGCTTTTGCACATAAGCTGAAATATTCTCAATTTTTTTATAATGCACCTGTTTTTTCTCTGTCTGTTCCATCCTGCTTCTCCTGTTCTGAAAAAGTTCTTTTTTCCTTTTTCTGATTATAATATGTTATGCTCCCTGTGTCATTTCAAACATGTATGTTTGTTTATACTTATTAAATCATTTCGGATGATTTTCAGCATTGACAAAAAAATTTGATTCTGAAACCTGAATATTCATTATTTGAAACCACAGTTTTATCTGTTCATTTTCAAGTCGAACGCACGTGAGACTTGGTGCGTGATTCTGGTCAGCGCAAGCTGACATCTTCTTTTCAGAATCACTGCACTCTACACTCCGTTCCGGTCGGCGCAAAACCATTGTCTCCCAGACAATGTGCGCCCTCGCGGAGCATTTATCTCAGTCGGAGATTGAACTCCCACTGAGAAATACTTGTTACTACTCACCACTTGCAGAAGTGGGAGTCTCAACTCAGACTGAGATGAAACAATGAACATACATAAATCATTCAAAAACAAAGAAAACTTTTGCAGACGTTAAGAGTTTTTTAAGATTTCAGTGGTATACTAAATTTATTAAAATTCAGGTCGAACGCACATGAGACTTGGCGCGTAACTCCGGTCAGCGTAAGCTGACATATTCTTTTTAGAAAAAGACACTACTCCGAAAGGGACGAATTTACCATGAAGAAAAAACTGATTTCTCTGCTGCTGTGCCTTGTACTGTTCGCGGCATTATTTGGCGGAGCACTTTACTATAGTATAAACGCAAACGAAAAAGCGGTCTGGTATTTTTCCAGTGACTGCGAAGGCAAATTGAACAGTCTGTCGCACGTTCCCCAAAGTGCCCTTGCCAGCTATGACTCTCTGATGATCGTCGCGCATCCGGATGATGAAACAATCTGGGGCGGTTCTCATCTGTTGAACGGAAACTATGTAGTTGTGTGCATCACCAATGGCAATAACAAAACCCGCCGCCGGGAATTTGAATCTGTCATCAGACAAACCGACTCCATCGGCATTATGCTGACCTATCCGGACAAAACACTTGGGAAACGCGATAACTGGAACAGCTGCAAAACGGAAATTGAAAAAGACATTGCTTCGATTCTGAAAATGAATGACTGGAAAACCATCGTAACCCACAATCCGGAGGGAGAATATGGACACATTCACCATCAGATGAGCAGCGAACTGACCACAACTGCTGTCTCTGACCAGGAACAGCTTGACCGGCTTTACTATTTTGGGAAATATGTGAAAGCGAAAAATATGGATTCCGACAAATATAAAAAATACCTGACCAATGCCATCTCCGGTCAGGAATTAGACCGTAAAATGGCATTGACCAGGTTATATGGTTCTCAGGAAAAAGTTATGGAGCATCTTGGTCACATGCTGCCTTACGAAAACTGGATTCCAGCATCTCAATCAACTTCTCAACATTAACCGGTTTGGACAAATGTCCAATGAACGTTTCCACAAAATCTCCATAAAAGTAAGAAAGCTTTTACTGGGTATCACCTCAACACACAATAAAAGCTTTTCTTTCACTATTAATTTTCCTTTATTACAACAATTCCCGTACCTGATATGCAAGGATCAGTTCAAACCGGCTCTGCAAACCACTGAAATCCCTGCCAAGGATCTTCTTGATCTTATTTAACTGGTAATTAATGGTGTTTCTGTGCACGTACACCGCATCTGCCAGTGCCTGCACGCTGCCGTCCAGCTCAAGATAGCGGCGCAGGAGTTCCAGATACTGTGTGTCATTTTCCCGGTCATAACGTTCCAATGCACCAAGCGTCTCGTGATAATAACTCTCCAGAACTTCATTATCTCCCACGGACAACAGAATCTTTTTCGCACCAAATTCATCATAAAAAAGTGGACTTTCCCCACGTTTTCGTGCCAGACGCAACAGGGTACAGACTTTTTTATAGTTCTCAGACAAATGCTCGATTCCGGGTTCATTCTGACTGACGGCAATCTTTAACGTCACAGTATCGGAACCTTCCTGCTCCTCCAGACGTTTTGCCAAATCGTGGATCTCCTCGTTTGCAAAATCATTCAATACGATAAAAATAGACTCTGAAGACACAAAATATCCGATGGTTCCCACCATTCGCTCCACCCGGCGCAGCAGATGCGACCGAAACATTTTCTGCCGGTAGACATTTCGGTTCAGAAAATCAATGTCGATTCCCATGATGCAGAATTTTCCATTTACATTAAAGTTATTGCGGGCAAGAGCCGGAAGATATTCTCTGGCATTTTTCGGATCAAACACGATATTTTTCAATGTGTCCGCCAGATTTTCTTCTTCTTTTTCGTTCTGGAAGATCTGGTTGGAAAAATCTCTCGTAATGTCCACCAGACGGGTTTTCCACGGCACTTCCAGCAATGGAAAATTCATTTTATTACAATAATCAATGACGGACTGTGGCACGGATGTAATGTAAGGTCCCACATTAACCACCAGACCACTGGCTTCCCGCTCATACAGATTTTCTACAAATTCCAGTAGCCATTCATTGCCGTTCTGCGCAATTCCCGTGGTAAAGATCAGTTCTCCGCCGTGAATGAATCCACCGGTCTCCACGTCCTCCAGGGTATGGATCCACTGCACGATATTGCCTGTCCCGTTCTCTCCTGCCAGAATCCGCATTCCGTACAGATAACTTGCTTTTTCACATAACTGCCTCAGTAAAATAGCCATACACATCGCTCCTAACTGAAAATTTTCCGCAATAATCCTACAGAAATCACACTATTTAAGTCTCAAAAAAACTCTTATTGTAATCACACAGAACTCAATTGCAAAATCATCTCTAAATAGTTCCAATTTCTGTAAAAAAGAAGCCATGACCAGAAATGGTCATGGCTTCTTTGCGTCTGTCTTCGTTATTCTCCGTCAGCATTTCCCTAAATACTGACTTTTGATATATAGTAACGGTATTTTACAAAAAAGGCAAGTATATTTTTCACAATTTTTCTTGTGCTGTGGCACAAACATTCTTGAACAGCCCCATTTTTTTCTTTTTGCTCACATATTTTTTTCTTGAAACAGTTTTCTCTCAATAAAAGGTTTAACCTAATCTCCAAACCGATAATTGACATAATCCACGATCAATTTTACACAATTATCAATTCCAACTTTATAGCTGTTCAGCACCAGATCATAGTTCATCGGATCTCTCCACTCACCGCCGTAGGTGTAATGGTTATAATACTCACTGCGATATTTATTTGTCTTTTTGTACATCTGCAGCGCACGCTGTTCCGATACGTTTGTCCGCTCCATGATCGTATGAATGCAGGCGCTCTGCGGTGCTTCGATAAAGACGTTGATGACATTTCCATATGGTCGCAACACGAAATCTGCACATTTTCCGATGACGATAAAGGATTCGCTTCGTGCCATGGTCTGAAGAATATCTGCCTGAATGTTAAACAGGTTATTGTCGGAAGTAAAGTCTTTTTCTCTTGGTTCCAGCACTGTGGAGAATGGCATGGATGCCAGTTTTTTTGCCAGAAAACCGCCGTTCAGACGTTCATCCATATCGACAAACAGCTTTTCATCGATGCCGCTTTTTTCGGAAGCCATCGTCAGAATCTGGCGCTCATAGCACGGAATACCAAGTTTTTTGGACAATGCCAGTCCGACACTTTTTCCACCTGCACCGAAATTTCGGGCAATGGTAATTACATAATTTGTTCGCATTTTCTCACCTCACTCACACGTTCAATTGTAAAATGCTATTCTACTTGTAGTTTTTATTCTGTTTTTCCATGTGAGATAGTAAAATACTGTCACAGATTATCTTTTCCATCCCACATAGTTTTTTCTTACATATTTTTCTGAAAAACTTGTATTCGTTTGTATTAATCTTCTTTATCGCATTTCAGAACCGCATTTAATAATACAGAAGCGCCCATGGTACACTGTTTTGTGGATGTAAACTCCGGTTCGCAGTGGGAATGACCATCTTTGGAAGGAACAAATACCATGGTTGTCGGGAGCATGTAGGATGCAAACTGTGCATCATGTCCGGCGCCAGAGTTGATTCTCTGGTTGGAGTTACCAAGTTCGTCAACAGCTTCCTGTACATAGCCAACTAATGTCTTGTCGTAGTAAACGGTATCACGCGTCCATGCTACTTCATAATTCACTTTACATTTTGCAACTTCTTTCGGCATATTTTCAATGATGCTGACTACCTGAGCGATAACTTTCGGAATTTCCACGGCACTGTCTAATTTGCTTCTCCGACAGGCACTCATGCACACCGGATTGCTGCAATCCATGCATGAAACATTTCCGACTTTTTCGGCAGCTCCCATATGATTTTCAAACCGGAAGGAGCGTATGATGTCGCTGACCGGAAGATGTGAGGTGCACGCATGACTGCAGGGAGCGTTTTCACATAACAGACAACGACTGGTCTGGGTTTCCAGAAATAATTCCCGATTAAACATGTTGCTCCTCCTTTCTAAGCTAACGTGTGCCAGACTGCGATTCAGTACCATTTCAAGAATGCTCCGGCATTCTTGTTGCGAGGTGCGCGTCATGCAATTGCAT
>OGYG01000411.1_pt1 | contig 45558 bp, 50 predicted proteins | sample 1576481 | NCBI WGS metagenome assembly OGYG01 (sample SAMEA3541497, study PRJEB24748) | human gut metagenome | biome: human gut; feature: human-associated habitat; material: faeces | place: China | collected 2012 | reverse complement strand
GTCCGTTTGAACTGATGAAACAGCTTGGCATGAGTAAGAGTACATATTACAGATATGTCAAAAGAATAAAGGAATAGGCAGTTTATAAGACTTTTGCAATTCTTAGAAGCTGCTCTTTCTTTGAAGAGTCAAGTTTATCAACAGTGTTGAGCAGTTCTGTTTCAAAAGCAGTAGTAGGAGCGTTGTATTCATTGCCGAGAATATAATCAACGGTAACATTCATAGCATTGCAGATAGAAACCAGAAGTGTCAAAGATACCTTGACTTTGTTCGTCTCGATATTGCTGATGTGGCTGACATTAACATCGGTTACTTTAGCAAGATATTCCTGTGTCAGTTGTCGGTCTGTACGGACTTCTTTAATTCGTTTTCCGATAAGGGCAAAATCCAAATTATCCATTGCACCATTCCTCCTTAAAGCGTTGTAAAAATTATAAAGAAATTATAGTTACAGAGTAATAATCTGGTGCTATAATCTATATAGTTACAGACTAAATAACAAAGCAAAAGTACCGATATACATATTAGATTGGATTATAAGGAAAGGTGGGATGGATATGTTAGGAGAACAATCATTTCAGCCATATGCAATAAACACATTCAGCCATAGGGGAAAGAATTTTGAGGAAATAACACCAATTCATTACGTCAGACCCCATGAAGTCAGACAATATTCTCGAAGAGATGGTACGTTAGTATCTGGATATTGGAGAGATGGTGATGGAGATACCACTATAAACAGGCAGACAGGATACTATTCAAGAAATCCTAATGCAGTATCTCAGATAATCAGAATTGGCGGTAAGATATTATGAGACATAAAGAGAGAATTGATGTCAAGAACATCAAGGAGAAGGAAATTGTCAAGGTTGTATCTATAGGACAAAAAGATGTACGTTTTCGTCTGCAAAATGCTTATGTGGGACAGGTAGGAGAGAATACGGAATTACTGGATGAAACACTTGTTGACAATATGCTGGAGTTGATGGCGAAAGCTGTAAAGACAAACTATTCTAAATATAATCCTGTTCCGAATGAGATAATCATAAGGAATACCATGTCTGAGAAGAAAGAAGATAAGCCTGCGGATAATAAAGAAAGTCAGGATATGATAGAAAGCTATGAGCCAAGGTTTGCTCTTGAACAAGTAGCACTGAATGAAAAGGTAAAAGAGCAGATACAGACTGCTATTGCTGCGGTTCGGTATAAGACTAAGATGACCGAAGAGTGGGGAATGTCAGAATATTTTTCTGGGAATAGAGCAGTCATCCTGAATTTCTATGGAAAAGCTGGTACAGGCAAGAGTATGACAGCGGAAGCAGTTGCAAAAGCCTTAAATAAAAAAGTCTATCATATCAACTATTCTGAACTGGAATCCAAGTATGTAGGAGAGGCACCAAAAAATATCCGCAGAGCATTTGAGTGTGCCACAAGGGATGATGCAGTGCTGATTTTTGATGAAGCGGATTCATTTTTGGGAAAGAGGCTGTCATCGGTAACACAGTCTGCGGACTATGGTGTAAACATTACAAGAAGTGTGTTGCTCATGGAACTGGAAAAGTTTTCTGGAGTAGTTGTGTTTACTACTAATCTTATAAGCAACTATGACGAAGCATTTAAGAGACGTATCCTTTTGAGCGTGTATTTTGATATGCCTGATGAAAAAGCAAGGTTACAGATTTGGAAATTACACCTAAGCGATAAGATGCCGCTTGCAGATGACGTAACCGCTGAAAGTCTTGCAGGCAGATATGACAAGGTATCAGGAGCAGATATTAAAGACATGGTATTTTATGCTGCTTTATATACGCTGGAAAAAGAAAAAGAATGTATGGATTTTTCAGTATTTGATTACGCTTATGTAACAATACAGGGCAGATATCAGAATAAAGAGGAGCAAGATGTACAGATTAATTCTGATAAGTTAATTACAGAGGAGCAGTATCGGAAAGAAATTGAAAAAGTGGAGGAGTAATTCATGGGAGATAATTTTATTACACTTTATCGGAAAGCAAAAATGTCGATTATGGGTGGATTATCAGGTGCTGTAGATGGAGTGCTTGATGAAACCTGTTATTATGATGTTGGATATATGCAGTCTCAGATAAAGCGTATTCAAAAGGTATATTCAGAAGTATCGAATGAATTGGAGATAAACATTGATTTAAAAGAAAAATCAGATGCAGCGAATAATAAGAAATATGAACTGGTTAAGCAAAGAGAACAGTTGCTTGTGCATTTAATATTTCTTGCTTCAAATAGTTTTGAAAATTTGGATGATTGTGTAAAGATGGCTGAAGGATACAGTATTCCATTTATGGATTGTGTGCAGGGGTTGATTGCATATAAAAATGGAAATAGGAGTGAAGCCTTTGATATTTTAGAAAAATATTATAAAAAATATAAAAGTGTTGAAAATCATTTTCTTATAAATAAAGTATTTGGATTGCTTTTGAAAGAAAGACAGCAATATCAAAAAGCTGTGTCTTTTTTGACTTATGCTTTGCAGTTTACACCAGACGATATTGAAACTTTAGAGGCATTAAGAATATGTTATGAAAAATTAAATGATTGCAAAAAGCTGAATATAATGAATGATTTAATGTCATTATTTGCATGAATGGAGGCGAAATACATGGAACGTTCTTGTTACATTAATGAAAAGCAGGATGAAGCATTTGCAGCATATCAAGATGGAGTGACTTTTCAGAAAAGTGTGGAGAGTGTATATGACGAAATAGACTATAAGATAAAACTGCCTGATTTTCTGGGAAAGACAGTAAAGGTAACTCACAAACAATTTCCAGAAGTATACAGAATTGTTTGTGAATTATCGTCTGATATGAATATAGAGAATCCGACTGTTTATGTATATGAGGATTATTATTATGGAGCAGAGAGTTATGGAATCAGCCATTATTGGATAGAATTGTCGGCAAAGACTATACAGGATTTTTCGGAGACTGAGTTGCGTTTCCTGCTTGCCCGCGAAATTTATAAGATAGCAGATGGAGTTACGAAGCAGAAAACCATGATGGAAGAAAGATTTAAGATGATTCGTCAGGCAGCTCCGAATGAGCTTGAGGAAATGTCAAAGCTGTCATTTTATCATTGGTATAGGTTGGCTAATTTTAGTGCTGATAATTATGGATATCTAATGTGCGGAAGCATGAAAACAGCAGTAGAGACGATATTAAAGCTTGTGCTTAATAGTGTCATGCTGGCAGAACAGGTGGATATTAAAGAATTTATAGGACAGGCATCAGAAATAAATAAGCTGGATGATACTGTATATAATTATACAAAAGCAGATGAATCCGCTCCGTATGCACCACACAGAATACAAAGTTTATTAGCATATGCAGTATCAGAGCGTAGAATGGAGGTTGCATAGATTTGAATTGGGATTATGAGATAGTAAGTGAACAGGTTGTTTTGGATTTGAGTTACAGAACCGTTAAAGATATATTGGAAAAGGATGTTAAGGTAAATGGCTTTAGAAATGCAATGATAAAGGCGTCAAAGAATATGGATGTGGCGGTGAATCATTTAAGAGAATGTAATGCAAGCAATTACCTAGATAAATGTGATGAAGCATACAGAATAATATTGTCAACATATTCTGCTATGTCGCATGTTGTATTGAAATATGCTCATAGCGAAATTAGGAATGACAGAGAGGATAAGACAATGGAAAATGTAACTTTTGATTATAAGTTTTACAGGATACCTAAGAGATTTTTTAAGGAAGACATGTTCAGAGATATGACAAATGCAGCAAAAGTATTATATGGAATACTGCTGGATCGCAAGTGCTTGTCAGACTCCAATGGAGACGCATGGCGTGATGAATATGGAATTACCTATATCATTTTCACAATCGAAGAAATTATGAATCTGATGAACCTGGGGAATAAGAAGGTTAACAAAATGTTGAAGGAGCTGGAGGAGCATGGCTTGATTTACCGAAGACATCAGGGCTTGGGAAGACCGAATAAGATTTATGTTTATGATTTGCTCAAAGCAGATAATTCAAATTGGCTGCCAAAACAAATTATATTCGGAAAGGGGAGCAGCAATGAGAAAGAAGTATTATGAAGATGCAAAAGAGAATGCAGCTTTTGAGAGATGTGCAGATGTAATAACATCCCTGATTCTAAAATATGGACCGGCTTTAAAACGAAAATGGAATCTAGACGAGTGGATTAGGAATATTCAGGCAGAGAGTCTATGGAAAGACATAGCTTGCAAAAGATATCAGCGGTATTTTATTTGCATGATGAATATGAAAAGTCTTCCTGTATGACAAAATCAAATTGACTAATACTAATTAGCAATATATAATATAGACAAAACGAAAATGACATGAACGGAGGAACAATGAAGTGGAGAAGGTTATAACACTCGAGGAAGCATTAAAAAGAATTGAAGAATTAGAAAATGAAAACGCCGAGTTACGCGAAGAACTGGAATATTATAAAAATCGTAAATTAAGTGGAAGGCAGAAGCACAATGCAAAATGGATGGCAATCTACAATGATTTTGTTGATTGCTATGAGAACGGCATGGCTATGATAGAGATTGCAAAACGAAATAATGTCAGCGAGAGGACGATATACAGGTATAAGGCGTATTATGACAAGATGAGGAACACAAAGGAGAATGTGATAGAGTAATTGAAGAAATTAATAGTAAAAAACATATTGCTGGCGTCAGCAATATGTTCATAAGAGGAGGAAATTTGAATGGAAAAGAGAATAATAGAATTGTACAGAAGAAAATTTGATGATATCCGACATGAAGCGGATGGCATTGAGTATTGGTATGCAAGAGAACTAATGAAATTATTGGATTATGTTCAATGGAGAAATTTTGATAATGCAATAAATAAAGCAATGATTTCATGTGAGAATAATGGAAACGTAGCAGAAGATCATTTTTCAAGAATTAACAATACAATTGAAGTTGGAAACGGTGCACTTCGTGAAGTTGAAGATTATATGCTTACTCGTTATGCATGTTATCTTATTGCTGAAAATGGAGATCCACGAAAGGAACAGATAGCTTTTGCACAAAGCTATTTTGCGGTTCAGACTAGAAAACAGGAATTGATTGAAGAAAGAATTTCTTATATCGAAAGAACAGCGGCAAGAGGAAAATTAAGGGAATCGGAAAAAAGATTGTCTCAAAATATATATGAGCGTGGAGTGGATGATGCAGGATTTGGCCGTATCCGGTCTAAAGGAGATCAGGCTTTATTTGGTGGATTTACCACGAAACAGATGAAAGAACGTTTGGGAGTACAGGATAAAAGACCACTTGCGGATTTCCTGCCAACACTTACCATTGCCGCTAAAAATCTTGCAACTGAAATGACAAATTATAATGTTGAAGAAAAGGACTTGCAAGGAGAATCTGCAATCACTGTTGAACATGTGGAAAATAATACTTCTGTTAGAGATATGCTTGGACAAAGAGGAATTAAACCAGAAGATTTACCAGCATCGGAAGACATTAAGAAACTGGAACGTAGAGTGAAGAGAGAAGAGAAAAAGCTTGCAGAGCAATCTGGAAAGTTGACAAATGAATAATACAGGAGAATATTCTGATGAAGGGCATTCCGGCAAGAATATAAAAGGTCGTCAGGAATTTATGCGGATGCTGAATGATATTGAAGATGGCAAGGACGGAGTTGATTTCGTCCTTGTATTCAAATTGTCACGATTTGGCAGAAATGCTGCAGATGTGCTCAGCTCTTTACAACTTATGCAGGATTATGGTGTCAATCTTATCTGTGTAGAAGATGGAATTGACAGCTCAAAAGAAGCCGGTAAACTACTTATATCTATTATTGCTGCTGTAGCAGAGATGGAACGTGAGAACATAAGAGTACAGACGATGGCAGGACGTGAGCAAAAAGCCAGAGAAGGGAAATGGAACGGTGGATTTGCACCTTATGGATATAAGCTGGAAAATGGAGAACTTGTCATTGCAGAGGATGAAGTGGAAATTATTCAAATGATTTTTGATCGGTATATTCATACTAATGATGGAATCAATGGCGTTGCCAATTATTTGAATAATCATGGTTATACAAAGAAATTACGTCAAAACGGAACAATCCCAGGTTTCTCATCAAGTTTTATCAAAAAGATTATTGATAACCCGGTGTATATGGGGAAGATAGCATACGGACGTAGGCGCACCGAAAAGAAAACAGGAACCCGTAATGAAACGCATGTAGTGGAACAATCGGAGTTCCCTGTATATGAGGGAATCCATGAAGCTATTATTTCTGAAGAGGACTGGAATATTGCACAGGAGAAACGCTCTAAAAATAATTACAGAAGAGAAAAGATTCATGATCCGGAGCATGCACATATTTTATCAGGAATATTGAAATGTCCATGTTGTGGAAAAGGAATGTATGGCAACATTGCAAAAGCAGGGCGGAAAGATAAGAAAACCAGATATTACTACTATTGCAAGAATACAGTAAATGCCACAGGACATAAATGCACTTTTCGATGTAACATTGAACAGTCTCAAATTGATGATGTGCTTGCAAAATTGATTACGGCAATGACTAGGGAAGGAAAATTCAAGGATGCCATTCAAGACAGAATCGGGGCAACAGTTGATACTTCTGATTTGGAAAAGCAGTTATCTGTATTAAACGCAAATCTCCATCAGGCAGAGACAATTAAAACACGTCTTGAACAGCAGATGGATAATCTGGATGTTACAGATATTCATTACGATAAAAAAATTTCAGATTTACAGAGACGATTAGATATCCAATATGATAAAATAGATGAAGTGGAAGAGGCAATCGCAGATTTGAAGTCTCAGGTATATGAACTTAAGAAAAATCAGATTGATGCTGACAGCATATACGGCTTTTTGAACGCATTTAATGAATTATATGCAGAATGTACGGATGCTGAAAAGAAACAGTTTATGCAGGCATTTATTGAGCGTATTGATATATTTCCAGAAAGACGAGAAGATGGTAATTGGATTAGGAATATCAGATTTCAATTTCCGCTACCGATTCTTAGAGATGGCAAGGAAGTAGTTCGAGTTGATGGTATTTCTTTGGATAAAGAGAAGTCTGATGAGCATACTGTTACCTTGGAAAAGTTTCCAACACTTGAGACGGTAGTACTGCTTTCCTACAAAAAGCCAGACGGACATATCAACGTAAAAGTTGAGTTTGGCGAGGGTGAGGGAAAAGTTCCGCTTGATAATATCGCTAAAAGAGCCGAAGAATATAAGCCCAAAGAACGAGTGACCTACAAAATGATAAAGGAGTACATAGAAGCTAAATATGGCTTCAAGGTACATACCGCATATATCGCAGAGGTAAAGAGAGATTTAGGCTTGCCAATGTACGATGCTCCTAATGCGGTAGAGGAATTGAAACAGCCGAGGAAGCATCCGACAGCAGAGAAAGTGGAAGCGATAAAGGATGCGTTGAAGCATTTTGAAGTGATTTAATGAGGATAGGCGTATCATTAGAAATAGTGGTACGCTTATTTTTGTACCTTTTTGCAGATTTGTCCTTTCCCCTGCTTTCCAATATAATGAAGCTAAAGAAGTGGAGGTGTGCTTATGAGAGAGAAATTTAATCATCTGTATTTGGATAGCCACGAAAGAAAACTTTTGATACATAGCCTTGTAGAGTTAAAAAATCAGCTCATACAGCAAGGCAGATATACGGATTGTATTGACGAGCTTATTTTTAAGGTCATAAATGCACCGACCAAGAGAATGAAAATTGAATATGTCTAAGGCAAATTACGAAGCCGCTTATTCTTATTGATTTTAAGAGTAGGCGGCTTTTTTGCGTTCTCTGGTACTGTTTACATAGCTACCTTGACAAAGTGGCTAAATCTATGTGAAAGGAGGACGCATCTATGTCAAATTTGATAGAAGTTTTGGAGCTTCGGAACAGGCTCAGCGATATGCAGCAGGAAGCAGTTTATTTCAGAGGATGCTATGACAGCGTTGGGTATCTCAAAAAGGCAGGAATTTTATAACCAAGAATGGGCGGCATTGGCGTGGAGCTGATGACGTCCTACATATGAAAAGGTAGAAAAATTCATAGATATGAGGTATAATAAAATACACAAATACAAATGCGTAAGGGGGCGGATTAGATGGAAATTGTTCTTAATCTTAATAGTACTGAAAACTCATTAGACCTTATTAAGTATTGCACTCTATATTTTGATAAGCTTAAGATTGACTCCCCTATTGCTATTGATAGTGTTGAAACTCTTTCGGATACGTCAGATGATAAAGGAAGATATCCTTCAAAGATTAATTTCACTCCATATATTAGTGATTCAGTGAGAATACTCCAAAATATATTAATCGAGGAAGGAATATGTACTGATGATGTGGATACCTCTTTTGGTCAATGCACTCAATTAGCCCAAAAGATAGTGGTTCAAAATAGTCATTTGTTTTTTTCATCGGAAAGTTTTAATATGCACAAAAATAGTATGGAAATACGTAATGATGCAGAAATTATTTCGGATGAAGTAAAGCAGGCAATTTCAGAAATAATTACGCAAGAAGACCGTTGCCGACTTAAATCTGTAATTCCTGAATTTAAATATTCTTCCGATGTTCCCGATTTTTATCTTGTTTTAAATTTATATAAAGGGCTTGTAGATTTGATGTTATCACATATTGAAAAAGGGGACAATGTGGTTACAAATAGTTCCATAATAAATGAGATTCTGCTCAATTATTATTCCTTACATAATAAGAAAATAAGGAAAGCAGGACTGAAATATAACTTTGCTCAGATAGAAGCTACGAAGATTTTACTACCATTTGTTCAAAATGCACCTATGGATGACGTTTTAGAAATTCGACATAAAGCAAACGATGAATTATTAGAACTCAGAAATTATGTTGAAACAACATTAAAAAGTTTAAGTAACGAGGTTTTTTTTAATTCATCATTAAATGAAATTGGACAAATACTTAATCAAAAAATAACTCCTTCAATAAATCAATTTGAAAGAAAACTAAAAGGATTAAATGTAGTTACTGCTCAGGAATTTATTAAAAACATGGCAAATCCACTATATTATTCACCTATGCTTACAACTTTCTTTACTAATGTACCAGCAATTGTATCTGTGGGATTTTCGCTTGGAATGATATCACTTCAGACTTTTTTGCAAAGAAAATTAAAAAAAATAGAAATTCAAAATGACCCATTGTATTTTACTGTAAAGATTCAAAATCAGATATAAAATCTCCTTTATGTTTATATGGGTTTAAAATTTATTTTACATAGCCGAGTGGTTTTCACTATACGAAAATCACTTGGCTTTTTCTATTTCTGGAGGTGATTTTATCCATTGAAAACTAACCGACCCTATGTGCAGATTGACCAAGATGTGCTTGAACGGGTACGCCAGATTGACCTGTTATCCTATCTGCGTGAGTTTGAACCGAGCAATCTCGTTAAGGTCAAAGGCACAAGCAATGTGTACTGTACCGCAGAACACGACAGCTTGAAGATTTCCAACGGCAAATGGTATTGGTGGTCGAGAGGTTTCGGCGGCTATTCTGCCCTCGATTATCTCATCAAGGTAAAGGAATATTACTTTGTAGAAGCTGTGGAAATTCTCACGGGGCAGACGATGGCGGACTGGAAGCCACCCCCTGATCCCAAGAAAGATGAACCGAAAGTTCTGCTCCTGCCGCCAAAGAATAAGGATTGTAACCGAGTGATACAGTATCTTTTCGGGCGTGGTATTGACTATCAGCTCATACAGGAGTGTATTGCAGACGGCACGCTTTATGAGAGCACCGATTATCACAATGCTGTTTTTATCGGCAAAGACGAAAGCGGAACACCGAAATATGCCGCCCTGCGAAGCACTCTCGGCAGCACTTTCAAGCAGGACGCATCGGGCAGCGACAAGCGGTATTCGTTCCGACTTCTGGCAAGAGAGCCAACGGATACCGTGCATTTATTTGAAGCCGCCATTGATTTACTGTCCTATGCCACTTATTTAAAATGCGAGGACAATAAAGGAAATTCAGATATATCCTAATGGAGAGTCAGAGATGCCTTTGAAGTCGATAGAGTTTAATTTTCCGATATATCGTGATGGACAAGAGGTAAGGCGGCTCTTGTGGGAAAAAGGTAATACCGTTGAAAGTATTTGCCTCCTCGAGCGGGTGAGCAACTGAAAAATATTGATATGAACTAAGTAGATTTACAGGATATGATAAAAGTAGAGGCTTCATTTAATAATGAGTGAGGCTTCTTTTAGTTTTGCTTATAAGTTTGAAGTGTTGGAAATTTATGTAAATTTATAGACATTTTCTTATCTTAAAGCTATAATATTAAAATCATAGAGAAAAGATAGACATTGATTTTAGAAAGTGATACAAATGAAAAAGCTAAAAAAGAGATTCATTGTTCCAGCAGTGGTATTTATATTGGGTATGTGTGCGTTAATCCGCGCTATATATGTAGTCGGCGAGAGTCAGGATCAGCAGAACAGGACAAATGCAAAGCTCAATGCGATGACATATACGGAGCGTATATATGGCGAGCTTATGGAGGGAATAGGAGTTACCGATAGCTTAAAGCAGGTTGTCATAAGTGGTGATGGAAATATAAATAGGTTTTATGATATTGCAGCAAATATGATGGACGATTCGATTCAGAGTATACAGATAGCACCGAATGGAGTTGTGTCTGAAATATATCCAGAGGAGAGTAATGAATCCAGTAAGATTGATCTGATAAATGATAGTGACAGGGGAGAGATTTCGCGCTATGCGAGGGATAATGACACTGTAATTATGCAGGGACCATTGGAGCTGAAGCAGGGCGGATATGGTATAGCAGTGCGCAATCCGGTTTATTTGGAGGATGAAAATGGTCAGAAGAGCTTTTGGGGCTTCACAATTGTTATACTGAAAGTTCCGGAAATTTTTTCTGAATCTGTAGAGGCTCTTTCCAGTTTTGGATATAAGTACAGTCTGCAGAAGTTTGCTTCGCCGTGGGATGATACGTATGAGTGGGTTTACGGTTCAAAGGAAGAGTTGAACGATCCGGTGATATATGACTTTAACGTGTATGGATACAAGTGGAGGCTTGAGATTTTACCCAAGAGTGGGTTTTACAATAACAGATATCTGCTATATCTGTTCATCGGAGGTGGAGTTATTGTCCTGCTTTTGGCAGGGCTTACAGCAGCGTTGATTTCAATCAATGAGAACAGGAAGAATTTCAAGAGACTGGCTGTGACCGATGCACTGACCGGTATCTACAACAGGCACGGTTTTGATGAGCAGGTTGAGCAATATATGAGACAGAATCCGCAAAAGCATTGTGTTGTGGCAATGCTTGATATTGACGATTTCAAGCTGGTCAACGATGTGTATGGACATGCGGCAGGTGATGGTGCACTGCAGAAGCTTGCAGAGAGCATGAAGCAATATTTTTCAAAGGATGTTATACTAGGCAGAAACGGAGGCGATGAGTTTAGCATTTTTATGCCGGATTGCACGGTAGAGGAGGTTAAGCCTTTTCTTAAGAAGTTTACAGGAGAAACCAAGAAATTTTATTGTAAAGGTGAAGAACATACATTTACCATTTCACTGGGCTTTGCGGAGTATCCTGTTTTGGCTGATGACCGTTCACAGCTCATGCGGTGTGCGGATATGGCACTTTATGAGGTGAAAATGCGTGGGAAGAACGGCTGCATGGCATACCGTGAGGGGGAGCGTATAAAGAGCCGTGCGAAGCTTGGATTTGCCGTGAAGGATATTATTGACAATATGCCGGGAGCGTTCATTGTTTACAGGGCAGATAAAGAAAATGATGAGATCCTGCTTGCAAACAATGAGCTGCTTAGGCTTACAGGCTGTAAAAATATGGACGAGCTGCTTGCATATACAGGTAAGAGCTTCTGTAATCTGATACGTCCGGATGAACAGGAAAGCTGTCAAAAAAGCATATGGTCGCAGATTAACGGAGGACACTCAAATGATTATATTTTCTTTCATATGAAAAAAGCAGACGGCACATATATTTCAGTGCTCGATCATGACAGGATAGTGGATTCAGTGCACAATGGTAGAGTATTTTATGTGATGATTATGGACTTAAAGTCACTGCAGAGGCACTATGGAGACTGCCTGGAGCTGGTGGAGAAGTAGAAAAAAGCAGATTGTGAACACATGCGTTCACAATCTGCTTTTTTAATAGTGCATACACAATTTATTTATCCGAATAAATCACATTTCCACCGCATACGGTGTACTTAACCTTACCGGTCAGTTCCATGCCGGTAAAAGGTGTGTTTGATGACTTTGATGCATATTCGCATGGTACCCATTTTTCGTCAGGATCAAAGATGACAAAATCTGCAGCAGCACCCTCTGAGATAGTACCGTAAGGCATGTGGTACAGCCTGGCAGGATTGATAGTCATCTTTTCCAAAAGCTCAAGCATGCTCAGATGGCCCGGTTTGACAAGGCTTGTGATACCAAGAGCAAGAGATGTCTCAAGACCGATGATACCGCTTGGAGCTTCGGTTACAGGCTTTGATTTTTCCTCGGCGCTGTGAGGCGCATGATCTGTTGCGATAAGGTCTATTGTGCCATCGATAAGTCCCTCTATAATCTTTTGACGGTCTGCTTCAGTGCGAAGAGGCGGATTCATCTTGGCAAGGGTGCCGTGCTCTAAGACAGCATCCTCAGTCAGCGTGAAGTGATGAGGAGTGGCCTCGGCATGGAGCCTTGCACCAAGCTTTTTGTAGGTGCGGACTATATCAACAGATACACCGGAGCTGATGTGCTGTATTACAACGTCGGCGCCACTGCGCAGCGCAAGCAGACAGTCTCTTGCGACAAGGGCTTCCTCAGCGATGGATGGTGAGCCGTAGATACCGAGAGCGTCAGATACTTTTCCATGGTTGATGCCGTTGTTTTTGATAAATGCAGGGTCCTCCTCATGGAGACTTATCGGCATATCCAGCTTTGCAGCATTTTGCATGGCTCTGTAGCAGAAAGCAGCATTTGTAAGCGGAATGCCGTCATCGGTAAAGCCACATGCTCCGGCTTCCTTTAAAGCTGCCATGTCAACCTCATCCTGTCCTTTGAGGGAGTGCGATATTGCAGCGGCCTGATACATACGGATTTTTTCCTGCTTTCCACGTGAGAGGTTGTCCTTTAGAGTATCCACATTGTCCACTGTAGGCTTTGTGTTTGCCATGCACACGACAGTTGTGAAGCCACCCTTTGCGGCAGCCAGGGAACCGGTGTGGATATCCTCCTTGTATGTGAAGCCCGGATCACGGAAATGCACATGTGTGTCGATAAGTCCCGGTCCGACAATCATTCCGGATGCATCTATTATTTCTTCTTTTTCAGTTGCAGCAGCGTCTGACGCACATGAGATGTCAGGTGCTATTTTTACTATTTTTCCATCTTTTACAAGTATATCCATCTGTTCGTAGAGACCTGATGCAGGGTCTGCTACAATGCCGTTTTTTATTATCATGATAATCCTCCTGTAGATTGTACTTATTTTCTGATATATCCTAGTATAACAGGTTTAAACAAACTACACCATATCACTTGCATATTTTACCGGTAGTACAAGAAAATAAAATTGAAAATATATAGGGGATAAAAGTATATTGACAGCCTGTATATAACTGTATATACTGTGTATATAACAGGCGGGTCAAAAAACGCAAAATGAATAAATCGCAAGTGAATAAATGGCTAAGTAAAAAATGCCATTTGCATACAAAGGAGTAGCTTATGAATAATGCACTGATAGTCAGAAATGTCAGTAAAACATTTGACAAATTCAAGCTGGACAATATTTCATTTGAAGTGCCGGGTGGAAGCATTGTAGGTGTGATAGGAAAGAACGGCTGTGGCAAGTCAACACTTCTTTCTGTTCTTATGGGGATGAAAGAGTCTGATTCGACAGACACCGGTATTGTGATAGGCGGTGCGTGTCTGCAGAAGGATGAGAAGGAATACAAGAAGAAAATAGCTTATGTATTTAGTGAATTGCCGTTTATGGAAAAAATATCTGCTGTCTCGATAGGAAAATATTACGGCAGATATTACGACGGATTTAATCAGAAAAAATATGAGGCTCTTCTTAAGCAGTATGGTCTTATCGATTTTCCGGGCGTACCTCTTAGAATTTCTAAAAGTAAAAAGGATATTATGAATGCCTCGGATTTTTCACAGGGGCAGAAGATACTGCTGCAGCTTGCATTTGCACAGAGCTATGATGCGCAGGTGTACTTTTTTGATGAACCTACGGGAAATCTGGATGTTGAATTTCGTGATAAATTTTATGAAACCATAAGGGAGCTTGCAGCAGATGAAAATAAATGCATAATTTATGCGACACATCTGGTCGAGGAGCTTGAGCATTTCGCAGATTATATTTTATGGCTGCAAAAGAAAGACAATACCACAAGCAAATTCTATTACGGTTCGCTGGATGAGCTTAGGGATTCCTACAGACTTGTTTCCGGGGACAAGACACTGCTTGAGAGGATACCGAAGGAGCTTGTAGTCGGAGGGCGTTTAAGCGAAAGCTCGAATGAATTGCTGATAAGATATGATGAAACAAAAATAACCGCAAAAATTAATCATGAAATCAGGCAGCATATGAGATATGCAGAGCTCAAAGAAATCATGTACTACGTACAGAAGAAAGAGATAATAAAAGAAAGTGGTGATGAGCAATGATCAGGGATTATTTTGAGAGAAAAAAGATATGGTTATCCAGTTCACCGGGGCATATCGGTTTGGCATTTGTCGTATTACTTGTGACAACACTGTGCGGCATGTTGGGGTTTATATTTGCCGGATTTCTGTTTATGCTATCCATTGCAGTATTTAGAAGCCTCGAGATAAATGAGCTTTTACCCTTTTCAAAGAAGGAAAGAAAAACAAGATTTTTGACAGAGGTGATGCTTGATTTACTGTGTTTAAGTGTTCCTCTTCTTATAAATACTGCGTTTATTGTGATAAGGCACAGAAAGCTGGAGCTTTTTTCACATCCGCTTTATGTGGCGGTATGTTTTATTTCATATATCATAATTCTTGCACACTTTTCGATAAATGATATCTTTTGGAAAGCGGCAGAAGACAGCAGAAATTTAGAAAAGTGTTTAGCTGACGCGAGTGTTTCAAAGTCTGTAAAAATATATGAGACTTTTATTGCGTTGGTAAAAATTGTTATAGACACAGGGTTGTTTGTCTGCTTAATGACTATTGTTACAAATGGCAGCTTTTCTGATTTTGCAGGAATAGACAATGAGTTCTATAAGCTTGGATGTATATCAGGGATTTTGTCAGGTACTATACTTGTGATAGACATGGTAAGAACTACTGGAGGCAGAAATGAATATTTCCATACAGTCTAAGGGCGGAACACCCATTTATGAGCAGATTGCCACGCAGATAAAGGAGGCAATACTTGCCGGAAAATTGAATAAGGATGATGCGCTTCCATCGATAAGGGCGCTTTCAGCGGACATTAAGGTCAGCGTCATTACCACGAAAAAAGCATATGAGGAGCTGGAAAAGGAGAAAATGATATATTCGGTGCCTGGAAAGGGCTTTTTCGTGGACAATCCGGATATGGCATATCTCGAGGAAAAACGTACTTTAAGTGTGGAGGAGGAGCTTGCCGCGGTTATAGAAAAGGCAAAGGCGGCAGAGCTTGATGAAGCAGAGTTTATTGATATGGTGAGGATACTTTGGGAGGAGGAAACATGCTAGAGGTTCAAAATTTATCTTACAGTACGAAAACCTTTTCTATGGAAAATGTCAGCTTTTCACTGGATGACGGATATCTCATGACACTTTTGGGAAGAAATGGCGTAGGAAAAACTACGCTTTTTGATTTAGTGTACGGACGTATTGAACCACTGAGTGGAAAGGTATTATGGAATGATATTGATGTCACCGGAATGAAAGCAATTGACATTCTGTATCATGATGAGGTGGCATATGTCGGTGGAAGAAGCTGGTGTATAGGCGGGATTAGGGCTGACGAAAATATCAGGCTGTTAAGCTGTCTTTACAGCAGATGGGATCAGAAGCATTTTGATGAAATGCTTGAAATGATGGAGTTCACCAAGGAAGAATATACGACAAAATTTGAGGAGCTTTCAACAGGAAAACAGATGCAGCTCCAACTGGCTTTTGCTCTGGCAAGGCACCCAAAGCTTCTGCTTTTGGATGAGCCTATGGCAAATCTGGACCCGGTCGTAAAAACGGACATCTGGGAGCTTTTGATCCGAACAATAGAAAAAGAAAACATAAGCATCATAATCAGCACGCATCTGGTTGAGGAGGTCAATGACATAACTGACTATATCGGATTGCTTGATAATGGCAGGCTTGTTAAATTCGGGGACAGGGAACAGATATTAAATGATGATTTAGGAAATAAAAATAAGAATCTCAGGGAATTACTGGAGGAAGAAAATGGATAAAGCGGAAGAAATTTTTGCAGAGGGCATAGAAGATAGAAATGTAAAAACAATAAGGCAGGCGAGAGTACTTTTTGTAATATGTCTTATGGCAGGCATGTTCATCATATTTGAAAGTGATGACATCTTTAAGTGGGCTGCAGTGTTGGCTGTTTATTTTTTTACAGATTCGTTTTATAAGAAATATCTGAGAGTGGAAGCAAATTTGGCTGATGATATGACCGGCAATGATATTTATCAGTTTATAGGGCAGCACGCACTTTCGGTGGATTGCTATTTCGGGATTATTTCAAAAAAAATACGCAAATACAGGATAATTTTTTTGGCAGAGTATTTTTTGTGTGCCATATTCTCAGATTCAAAGGGGTATGGGCTGATTATTGCCGTGTTGAGCGTTGTCGTAACGTATGCCACCGCATGGATAAAAAAGAAATATTTTATCTGCCGCCTGGTGGGAAAGCTAAAGCCTGTTGAAATGATATTAACTTTCACAGATAGTTTTTTAAACATATTTAAATTTCTTCTTATACTGTTGGTCAGCCTTTTGTTTTGCGTGGTGTTTCTGGGAGTAGCAGAGGACGCCGTGTAACGTGAAATGGTAAGCGGGCAGATACTTGAACGTTTTATAGGAATACCGGCCTTTTTTGTAATGGTTGTAGCAGGCTTGATTGTACCATTGGCAGGATATGCTTTTTTTAAACCATCAGCCATATTAAATGCAACCCTTAAAACTGCCATGGTCATAGGAATAGCGGGATTTATCTGTATACTGGCATCGGCAAGACTGTGGTATTATGAAATAAACTATACAACGCAGAAAATAACATTGGTTCATTTTAAGGAAAAACAGTATGATTTTTCAGATGTAGAAAGGTACATATGGAAAAGCGGTGATGATGATGAGACTGAAAAAACGCTTGTTTTGTATCTGAAGGATGAAACAGTGCTGGATTTATGCAATGATGGTGCATTTAGCAGTGAGCAGGGCGATTTTGAGAAAGCGCAAAGGCAGGCGTGGCCGCAATCATAATCGTCTGTATATATGGACAATAGAAAATTTTATAGATATAATATGATTTAAGGAATCCTGAATTGGATACCTTTTGACCCTCACATCATTTTACTAAGTAGGACTAAATTGGCATAATGTACAATAGCCATAGGTTGATAGCATAGTAGGCAGACCCTGGGGAGCTGTAATCCATAAAACTTTTAAAACAGCACCCAAAATTCAGCTCAAAAGCCGGAAAAAATGCGAGAAAAGTAGTTGAAACTGCAGAAATCTCCAAAACAGCTCCTAAAATTCAGCCCAAAAGCCGGAAAAGTTGTGGGAAAAAGTAGCTGAAATCACTATAAATCACAAAACAGCTCCAAATAATTAAAGGGAGAAAAACAATGAGCTTAATAAAAGGTATACATCACGTATCAATGAAGTGCAGCAGCACAGAGGAATATGAAAAGACAATAGATTTCTACAAAAACATTCTGGGAATCCCGGTCGCAAGGGAATGGCAGGCAGGAATCATGCTTGATACCGGAAACGGAATTGTTGAGATTTTTAACGATGGAGATGATGCACCGGACAAAGGTGTTATTCGTCATTTCGCATTCGCAACAGATGATGTGGATGCGTGTGTAGAGGCTGTAAAAGCAGCAGGATACGAGGTATTTATCGAGCCGAAGGATATAGAAATCGCATCAACACCGGTATTTCCGGCGCGCATAGCATTCTGCAAAGGACCACTTGGCGAGGAAATCGAGCTGTTTGAGGAAAAGTGATAGAACGGATTAATGGTTTTATAGGGGTATTATACTATGGGAAAAACTCCAGTTAAGCACACGCTTGCAGGCTATATTATAAAAAAAACAGACACCGAAGGATACCGGTCAGGAAAACTAACCGGAGAAAAACATTTTAACAAAATAACAGAAATGATGGAATTTGTTGGTGGACGCCGGAAACTAATCGATCAGGCAAGGTTCATAGAGAATAATACACAAGCAGGCCACGATGGGAAGATAAGAATTAATTGGATTCAGGTCAACAGCGATATTAAAAAAATTGATTGTGATGTCAGCAGCATACCGGAGCTGTGTCGGCTTGAGGGTGTTGAGGATTCAAGAGCAAAACAGCTAAGATTGATAGAGTCTGTAAAGCAGTGGAAATCAGAGGTTGGTGACTGCGATTGGATATGCAGATATTATGATGATATTTTGGGGCGCCTGGAAGCCGGAAAGAGCGTCACAGAGGCTGAGGAGGATATGCGTTTTAAGTGTATCAATTATATAACAAGAATAAAGGAGCCTGTGTGGGAGTGTGTTTTTAGTGCAAAGGTTTTTAATGATTCAAAGAAATTTGAAAAATGCTATCGACAAAAGATGGTATCAATTCTGACTAAATATTCTCCATATTATGAGAAGGATATGGAGGATTATGATACAGAGGGAGAGGAAGATGATGCCAAAGAGGATAAAAAGAAGTCGGGGCTTGAAATTTTGAAGATGCATGGTATTATGTCATATGCACAGACAATGGAATGGAAGGGACCATTGTCATATAGAATTGATAATACATGTGTTATTGATACGTCAAAGCAGATTTATGGAACCATTATTAATACGCAGACACTTGAGCATGCAAGTCCGGTTTCGCTTGTAGGATGCAAAAGAATTATGACCATAGAAAATAAGGCTAACTATGAAAGTATGCAATATGATGAGAATACCTTGTATATTTTTTGTCATGGTTATTTTACTCCTAAGGAAGTGTATTTTCTAAAGAAATTAAGCCTTATTGTATCTAAGGAATGTGAGTTTCTCCATTGGGGAGATATGGATTTTGGCGGGATAAGCATATTCTTGTTTATTAAGGATAGAATTTTTGAAAAACTAATGCCTTATAGAATGGGGGTAGCGGATTTTGAGGAAGCATTAAAAAAAGACGCTGGAATACCACTTAAGGCTTCAACTAGGGAAAAACTGCAAAAAAGGACGCAGGGTTGCTTGCAGAATTAAAAGAAGCAATTCTTGAATCGGATAAAACAATAGAGCAGGAAAGGCTCTTATGAGGCTGATTCGGAAAACTCTAAATACACATATATATTTGACAAATTATTAGAATGTGATTCATACGCACAGCATACCTCCTTCGTGCATACAATAGCATGAAGGAGGTATGTTTGTATTATGAATCCATTTAAAATGAGGCCGGAGAGAACCGGCGATTTATTTGTTGACTGGGAGAAATTCTGGGTAAAACCATATAACAAAAATGAGGTAAATCCGTATACAAGGACGAGAATCATATTGATGAATGGTACAGAATTTGAAAATGTGTGGTTTTCACATCAGTTTTCAAGAAGCGTAGGTGATGATGAGCTTAGACGAAAGCTTGCATACATCAGGAAAAGTGAGCAACAGCAGCAGAAAATACTCACACATTTAAAGCCGGCAGATGAGTCGGCATTGGAGCACACCATAGGCTACGAGCAGCTGGCGGTTGATCTGACTGCGCATCTTGCAAAACGAGTAAATGACAAAAATATTAAGTCTGCGCTCGATTTTGCCTTGCTCGAGGACTTTGATCATTTGTACCGCTATGCAGATTATCTTGATTTTACCACAGGTGAGCATGCAGAGAAGCTTGTCGGAGGCTATACGGAGATCACACCGGGCAGACCGACTATTTCACATCACAGGCATCCATATGATTCAATACGATATCCGATGACGGATAAATGCCCTGTGACAATGGATGTGCTGGCTGCAAACGTAATCACAGCAGCAGAACAGCAGACTATGAACTACTATATGAACACAGCGGCACTTTGGCCTGATGAGATGGGACGCAGGCTATATCAGGAAATCGGAATGGTCGAGGAGCAGCATGTCACACAGTATGGCAGTCTGTTGAAGCCATGCATGAGCCGCCTTGAAAATCTCCTTGTGCATCAGTATGTCGAGTGCTGGCTGTATTGGAGCTGTTATGAAACGGAGACGGATACAAGAATACGTGGCATATGGCAGTTTATGTTTGAACAGGAGCTTAAGCATCTGCATATTGCACTTGAGCTACTAAGACAGTACGAGAAAAAGGATTGGCAGGAGGTCATCCCGGACGCTGAGTTCCCGGCTCCTCTTGTGATGGAGAGCAATATTGAGTATGTCAGGTGTGTGCTTGGCAGTACGGTAAACGATACAGCATGCCGTGAAAGGTATGTGGATGTAAGAACAAATGCTCCTGAAACATTTATCAGATATCAGCGCCTGGTCAATGACCCGGTAAGAAATGTAATGAGCCATACTTTTATTGAGGATTATATCCGCAAAAACGGGGAGGACTATCGCTTTGAGGTGGCGCCAAATCCGGTGCCGGAGCTCCGTGACCGTACCAAGGATAATATATGTGTGGGAAGACAGCCTCTTTGCAAGAATCGGTATTAGAAGCCGTTTTATATGTCATCTGTGGCATGTGATACCCGGCCCTGACGTTTTGTCAGGGCATTGCTGTGCAAAGAAGTATAACTCGATTGTATCTAAGCTATGGAGTAGCTTGTACTCGTTGCTGGTCACACTGTTAGGTGTGAACAGTAACGAGTAAGGCTCACAGAAGCCGGTTGACGAAATTATATAGGTGTATTAAACTGTAATCGGGTTAGAGAAGACTAATTACATACAGCTGTTTTACATTAAGTGGTTTTGAATATTCAGTTACTGCAAAAGGATATACGAAACGATATAAGAAATAATATGTTGAATAATAAAATATTCAAACTTCCCATATTTTATTTTGTGATATCGGCCTAGCATACAGTGTATTCCTCATATTTTTTTCTTCGAAACAACTGTATACTCTCCGGTAAATATAGTTTTATATATGGGAAGTTTGTGTAAAATAGAAAAACAGCAGAATAGGAGGCAACCATGATTACATCAACCATATTAGGTTTATTAATACCATTTATAGGCACGTCGCTCGGTGCGGCATGTGTACTTTTTATGAAAAATGAGCTTTCCGTAAAGACCACAAAAATGCTCAGTGGCTTTGCAGCAGGCGTAATGATTGCGGCATCAGTCTGGAGTCTTCTGATTCCGGCACTTGAGCAGTCACAGAGCCTTGGAAAAATGCAGTTCGTCCCGGCAGTAGCAGGCTTTATGCTTGGAATGTTTTTCCTATTGATACTGGATACAATCACACCACATATGCATCTCGATAATTCAGTCGAGGGTCCAAAGAGCAACTTCAGCAGACAGACAATGATGGTGCTTGCAGTTACATTACATAATATACCGGAGGGCATGGCAGTCGGAGTGCTCTACGCAAGCTGGATATCAGGAACCACCACCATCACGAGGGCAGCAGCCCTTTCACTGGCAATCGGAATAGCTATACAGAATTTCCCGGAGGGCGCAATCATATCCATGCCATTACATAGCACAGGAAGCTCAAAGCTAAGAGCCTTTGTATACGGAGTACTGTCGGGAATAGTCGAGCCGATAGCGGGGATACTTACGATACTTGCCATCGGAATAATAGGGCCGGTGATGCCGTACCTGCTAAGCTTCGCCGCCGGAGCCATGATATATGTAGTCATAGAAGAACTCGTGCCGGAAATGTCAGAGGGAGGTCACTCCAACCGCGCCACCATAGCATTTATGGTGGGCTTCTGCCTCATGATGACACTAGATGTGATGCTGGGCTAGGCACAGAGCGAGCCCACGGCAACAGCCGAGGGGAAGCGTAAAAGAATAACGAGCACGCACAGAGCGAGCCCACGGCAATAGCCGTGGGCAAAGCGACAAGAAGGTAAATAGAGCCACAGCGTGAGGAACCCGGGCGGCAGGCACACACAGGCTCGGGAGGGCGAATAGCGAAGCTGCCTAGATACTGTAGAAATTATGCCCACGAAGCACAGAAATGCCCAGCCAAGGACGGCTGGGCAAGGCGTTATGCGCCATGGACGGCGCATAAAAGCCGGTTTCGTCAAGCAAAGAAACCCTGCAAGCATAATTTCGTACAGAATCTTGGCAGCGCAGCGTAGCCCTCCTGAGCCTGTGTGTGCCTGCCGCCCGGGTTCCGTACTATCACCAATCCCCCCGCAAGTCAAAGCGTATTGTGAAAAACTGTGAAAAAAAGGGAAATTCTTCCCGAATTATTTGGAAATTTTTAATGAATCGCAATTAAAAATAAAAAAAATCTAAACATCCCCAAAACGCAATAGAAAAACTGCACAAAAATAAAAACTTAAATTGTTGAAAATGTATAAAAAGCTAACTAAAAAATGTGAAACTTTGCCAGCCAAACAATATAAAAACGAAACGTTGACTTTATAAAACGATGTGACTAAAATCAAGTACAACGATAGTTGCTTCTTATTAAATCAAGACCAAACAAACATCAGAGGTCATACAAAACACATCTTGAGTTATTAAGAAACAATTTGCGTATCAAATTTCATATAGCAAAAAAGAAAGGAGGTAACGCAGATGGATGCTCTGGTAGATGGACTGTTAGAGGAACTTAATTGTGACGTGGTATTCAAGATACCGATATTCGGAGGCATACCCATATACGAGTCGGTAGTAGTCACATGGATAATAATGGCAGCGGTATTTTTACTGTGCTTTTTTCTCGGCAGAAATCTTTCAGTTGAAAATCCCGGACGCAGACAGGTAGCCGTAGAGGCAGGAGTCAAATTCCTTAATGATTTCTTCAGTGAGACACTCGGAGAAAAAGGAAAGGATTACATACCATATCTGGCAACAGTAATCATCTATATAGGAATAGCAAACCTGATAGGCTTGCTTGGCTTCAAACCGCCGACAAAGGATATGAACGTCACCGCAGCACTCGCTGTAATGAGCATAGTTCTTATCGAGGTGGCAGGAATCAGGGCAAAGGGCACCAAAAGGTGGCTCAAGAGCTTTGCAGAGCCAATGCCGGTAATACTACCTATCAATATCCTTGAGATCTTTATCAAACCATTATCGCTTTGCATGCGATTATTTGGAAACGTCCTTGGTTCATTCGTAATCATGGAGCTTTTAAAGATGGTTGTCCCGGCAATTGTCCCGGCAGTATTCAGTTGTTATTTTGACATCTTTGACGGACTTATACAGGCATATGTATTTGTATTCCTGACAGGACTTTTCATCAAGGAGGCAACCGAGTAAAGAAGAACTGATGAGGCATGAAACACCACATCGTTTATTTCCACATCGTAAGCATGTAAAATGTAACACCGCTTACAAAAAGAACAAAATAAGTGCTGACCAAAAGAAAGCATATAAGCAAGAAAAGGAGAACACATTATGTCATCAACATTATTAGTAGCAATCGGAGCTGGAATCGCAGTATTAACAGGAATCGGAGCCGGACTTGGAATCGGTAAGGCAACAAGCAGCGCAGTAGACGCAATCGCAAGACAGCCGGAGGCTGAGAGCAAAATCTCTAAATCACTTCTTTTAGGATGTGCCCTTGCAGAGGCAACAGCTATTTACGGTTTCGTTATCGCATTACTTATCATCCTCTTCCTTAAATAATCAGTCAGCGTAACTGACAGTTACAACCAGGTGAAACAGAAAGGAAGGTAGAGCAATGTTAAAAATTGATCCATGGAACATAATATGGACAGTAGTCAATCTGCTTTTCCTGTACTGGATATTTAAGAAATTCCTTTTTGACCGCGTGATGGGCGTGATCAATCAGAGAGACGAAATGATTCAGAAGCAGTTCTCGGAAGCAAAGAAGAGTCAGGACGATGCAGAAAGCTTAAAGAGCGACTATAAAAAGAAGCTCGAGAGTGCAAAGACTCAGGCAGACCAGATAATACTCGATGCCAGAGCAAGAGCTGAGGCTGAGCAGGAGAAGGCTCTTGAGAGAACCAGACAGGAAGCAGACAGTATGCTTGAAAAAGCAAAAGCGGACATTGCTAGCGAGCAGGATAAGGCAACAAAGGCCGCTGAGGCTGAAATTGCAAAACTTGCCATCTTAGCAGCGAGAAAGATTGTAAAGACAGGTGAAGCTAATGACACAGGCAGCAGTAAATAATGCAATAGTTTTGTACAGGCTGGCTGTAGAGCGTCGTGATGTGGAGGAAGCACAGAGAGTATACTTTGTGACAGAAAAGCTTGCACAGACGCTCGCAAATCCACTTATACCGCTGACCAAAAAGTATGACATCATAGAAAAGGTATACGGATTTGAGAGTGAGCCAAAGCTTATCACAAGCTTCATAAAGGAAATGGTAAAGCTTGGATATGCCGCTGAAATGAATGAAATCTTTGAGGCATATTACAGATACTGGGATGAGAAAAACCATATCATAAGAGCTGAGCTTATCAGTGCAGAGGCCGCAACCGACGAGGAAGCAAATGACGCCAAGGCGCTGCTACAAAGCAAATATCCGGAATATGAAATATCCCTTACACAGAAAGTGGACGAAACACTTTTAGGTGGATATGTGATTAAGACTCTTAATACAGAGTATGACAGAAGCTACGAAGGAAAGCTTCGTGAGCTTGAAAGAAAATTGACCAGGAGGTGACCCCTGTGGGCGCAATCAGTGCAACAGACATAATCTCCATTATCCAGAGCGAGATAGAGAATTTCGACTTCGATACCGAGAGCCGTGAGACCGGTGAGGTAATCTACGTCGGCGACGGAATCGCCACAATATACGGCATCGACCATGCCATGTATGGTGAGATCGTAGTATTCGATAATGGAGTAAAAGGAATGGTTCAGGATATCCGTCAGAATGAAATCGGAGTAATCCTTTTCGGAAGGGACCACGGAATCCATGAAGGAACCAAAGTAGTAAGAACAAAGAAAAAAGCCGGAATCCCTGTAGGCAAAGGCTTTATCGGCCGAATCATCAATGCCTTAGGTGAGCCTATTGATGGAAAGGGCGATATCAAAGAGGAAGATTACAGACCAATCGAGAATGAGGCACCGGGTATCGTGGACAGAAAGTCAGTAGATACACCACTTGAGACAGGAATCCTCTCAATCGATTCAATGTTCCCAATCGGACGTGGACAGCGAGAGCTTATCATCGGTGACCGTCAGACAGGAAAGACATCAATTGCCACAGATACCATCATCAACCAGAAGGGCAAGGATGTTATCTGTATATATGTAGCAATTGGTCAGAAAGCATCTACAGTAGCAAAAATTGTGTCAACTCTGACAAAACACGGCGCAATGGATTACTCAATCGTGCTTTCATCAACAGCCAGCGATCCTGCATCACTGCAGTATATTGCACCATACGCAGGAACAGCCATGGCAGAGCATTTCATGCATCAGGGCAAGGATGTACTTATCGTATATGATGACCTTTCAAAGCATGCGGTAGCATACAGAGCACTTTCACTGCTGCTCGAGAGATCACCGGGACGTGAGGCATATCCGGGAGACGTATTCTATCTTCACTCAAGACTGCTCGAGAGATCAAGCCGTCTGAGCGATGAGCTGGGCGGAGGCTCAATCACAGCACTCCCAATCATCGAGACACAGGCAGGAGACGTATCAGCATATATCCCTACCAACGTAATATCTATCACAGACGGACAGATATTCTTAGAGAGCAACCTCTTCAACGCAGGTATGAGACCGGCTGTAAACGTAGGTCTTTCAGTATCCCGAGTTGGTGGAGCTGCCCAGACAAAGGCCATGAAGAAGGCATCAGGAAGCATCCGTATCGACCTGGCACAGTACAGAGAGATGGAGGTCTTCACACAGTTTGCATCAGACCTTGACGATGCCACAAAAGCACAGCTTGCACATGGAAAAGCACTTATGGAGCTTTTAAAACAGCCGCTTTGTCATCCGCTGACACTGCATGAGCAGGTAATGACACTTATCATGGCAAACAATGGTGTGTTTGACACAATTGAGACAAAAGAGGTCAAGAAATATCAGGGCGATATCCTCTCATACATGGATCTTTCTTATCCGGAAATCGGACAGAAGATCGAAGAGAACAGAGCCATTGATGAGGAGCTCGTAAATAAAATCATGGATGCAGTAAAAGAGTATAAAGGGTAACAGGTAGTATTATGGCAAACACGAAGGAAATACAGGATCGAATAAAAAGTATCAATGATACGCTTAAAATCACAAATGCCATGTATATGATTTCTTCTTCGAAGCTGAAAAAGTCCAAAAAGATGCTGGCAGATACAGAGCCGTATTTCTTCACACTGCAATCAGAGATGAGCCGAATACTCAGGCATCTGCCTGATATGGAGGACATCTATTTCAAGACCAACGATGACAAGCTGCCTGAGGACAGAAAGGTCGGATATATAGTAATCACAGCCGATAAAGGACTTGCGGGCTCATACAACCACAATATCCTGAAAATTGCTGAGGAGCACTTAAAGGATCATCCGAACCATTCACTTTTCGTACTCGGAGAGCTAGGACGTCATTATTTTGAACAGCGTGGAATTGAGATTGAAAAACAGTTCCACTACACAGTTCAGAATCCGACACTCAACCGTGCCAGAAATATTGCAGAAGAAATTTTGGAGCTATATCTACATAACGAGCTGGACGAAGTTTATATTATCTATACCAGCATGATAAATGCGATTCAGGAGGAAACACAGATGTCACAGCTTCTGCCACTGAAAAAGGCAGACTTCACTGTGCAGATTCCTATAGACATTCCGAGGGAGGAGCTGGCGCTTAAGCCATCACCTGAGGCGGTCATGGATCGTATCGTACCAAACTACGTTGTTGGATTTGTCTACGGTGCTCTTGTAGAGTCATTCTCCTGTGAGCAGAACGCCAGAATGATGGCGATGCAGTCCGCATCAAACAGTGCGAGGGACATGCTTGCAGAGCTTGACATTCTTTACAACCGTGCCAGACAGGCAGCGATTACACAGGAGATTACAGAGGTAATAGCCGGTGCTAAATCGCAGAAGAAAAAGAGAAAGTAGGCTTTTTGATGAAAACAGGAAAAATTATCCAGGTTATGGGTCCTGTTGTCGATGTAGAGTTCGAGGATGAGAACCTGCCGGCAATCAGAGACGCACTAGAAGTTTTAAATGGTGACAAAAAAAGTGTGATGGAAGTCGCACAGCATATTGGAAATAATACAGTACGCTGTATCATGCTTGCTTCCAGTGAGGGACTTCACAGAGATATGGAAGTAACAGCCACAGGCGCCGGCATCAAGACACCTGTCGGAGAACAGACTCTCGGCAGATTGTTCAACGTGCTCGGTGAAGCTATTGACGGCGGAGCACAGCCTGATACAGAAGAAAAGTGGGAAATCCACAGAGAGCCACCAACATTTGAGGAGCAGAACCCTGCAGAGGAAATCCTCGAGACAGGAATCAAGGTCATAGACCTCCTTGCCCCATATGCAAAGGGTGGTAAAATCGGACTCTTCGGAGGAGCCGGAGTAGGAAAAACAGTCCTCATCCAGGAGCTCATCAGCAATATCGCAACAGAGCACGGCGGCTACTCAATCTTTACAGGAGTCGGAGAGCGTTCCAGAGAGGGAAATGATCTCTGGACAGAAATGAAGGAATCAGGAGTTCTGGAAAAGACAGCCCTAGTGTTCGGACAGATGAACGAGCCACCAGGAGCACGTATGCGTGTAGCAGAGACAGGACTTACAATGGCAGAGTATTTCAGGGATGAGAAGCACCAGAACGTGCTGCTTTTCATCGACAATATATTCCGTTTCACACAGGCAGGTTCAGAGGTTTCAGCACTTTTAGGACGTATGCCTTCAGCCGTAGGTTATCAGCCTACACTGGCTACTGAGATGGGTGAGCTGCAGGAGCGAATCGCATCAACAAAGAACGGTTCGGTAACATCGGTACAGGCCGTATACGTACCAGCCGATGACCTCACAGACCCAGCTCCGGCTACAACCTTCGCACATCTGGATGCCACAACAGTTCTTTCAAGAAAGATTGTTGAACAGGGTATTTACCCGGCAGTAGACCCACTTGAGTCTACATCACGTATCCTCGAGCCTGATATCGTAGGCGAGGAGCATTACCAGGTAGCACGAAAGGTACAGGAGATTCTCCAGAAGTACAAGGAGCTGCAGGATATCATTGCAATCCTTGGTATGGAGGAGCTGGCAGATGAGGACAAGGTGCTTGTATACAGAGCAAGAAAAATCCAGAAGTTCCTCTCACAGCCATTCCACGTAGCCGAGAACTTCACAGGTATCCAGGGTGTCTATGTGCCTGTAGAGGAGACTATCAAGGGCTTCAAGGCCATCATAGACGGTGAGATGGACGAGTATCCTGAGAACGCATTTTTCAATGTCGGAACAATCGAGGACGTCAAGGAAAAAGCAAAGACTATGCAGCAGTAAAAGCATAAGGAAGGACAAATCGTATGGCAACAAATACATTTTATCTAAAGGTAATAGCTGCTAACAGAGTGTTTTACTCAGGAAGATGTCGTTCCATAATAGTCCCTGAGTTCGATGGCCAGAAGGAAATCCTCGCCCACCACGAGGATATGGTCATAGCCGTCGATGAGGGCGAGATGAGATTTCAGCCGGAGGGCAGTGACAACTGGGAGTACGCGGTAGTGGGAATGGGCTTCGTAGAGATAGTCAACAACCGTGTGACACTGCTTGTCGAGACAGCCGAGCATCCGGAGGAAATCGATATAGCAAGGGCAAGAGAGGCAAAGGAGAGAGCTGAGGAACAGCTTCGCCAGAAGCAGAGTATCCAGGAATACTATCACTCAAGAGCATCGCTTGCCCGTGCCATGACACGACTGAAAGCAACTTCAGGAAAATAATAAATGTTAATAAATTACAAAAAAGAGGTTGCCACAACCTCTTTTTTGTTTACATTTTACATGAAATGAGTTACAATGACATTATATTGGTTAGTAATATGGTCATAGAAGACAGGTGAGAATATGAGGATAGTATATGGACTGGGAGTATTGCTGGAAGCAATACTGATTGCACATTGCGCGATCAATTCCTTTAAAAAACATGACAGACTCGGTAAAAGTGTGTGTATATATGAGACGCTGACATTTGCCTGCGCTACAGTCTTTTTTGTTTTTACATTTGTGCCGGGGCACATTGTTACAGTACTTGCGAAGGGGCTTACTATGGCCCTGTTTGACTGGATGCTCATCGCTCTTATGTTTTATACACAGTATTATACAGGTGCTGTAAAGACCTTCAAGGGAGTGCAGGCTGCTTCCATGATATTTGCGGTGCTGGACACATATATGCTTATAGAGAACACCTGGACTAATAAGATTTTTGATATAGAATCCATAAAAGCTGAGAATATTAAGGTAGTATTCAATAATGACAGCCTATGGTACAGGCTGCATTTTATATTCACATATGCGTTTGTGATTCTGATTATTTTTACATATCTGTATATGATTATCAAATCATCGCGCATGTACAGGGAGGCATACGAGGCTATAGCGGTAGTTATCCTTATCGGCTTTTCGTTTGACATTGCTACTATAGGTTCGGACTCCATATATGACCTCACCATGATTATATATGGTGCTATGGCTATTATCATATATTATCTGACATACAGATATGTGCCGAATGAGCTTATAGAAAATATGCTCTCTCTTGTGGTCAGTGATATGAACAATGGTATCATCTGCTATGACAGAAAGGGCAGGTGCATATATTACAATGACCTGATGGAGGCTATTTACAGGCATGGCGGCAATATGTCTGTTTATGAAAGTAAATATAGTCAGTGGATGGAAAAGCTGGGAGATGACAGAAGGGACAGCATGACCTTCCAGACGGATATTGAACTCAACGGTGAAAAGCACTATTTTGAGATTGCCTACAAGCGCATATATGATGAGAGCAATCGCGTTATATGTGATTATTTTGTATACAATGACCGTACACAGATGTATGAGTCGTGGGTGCAGGAAAAGTACAAGGCATCGCATGACAGTCTGACCGGACTTTTGAACCGTGACCAGTTCTATGAGGATGTGCACGATATGGTGAACAAGTATCATGACACAACCTTCTACCTGATTTGCAGCAATATAAAGGATTTCAAATTCATCAATGAGATATTTGGAATGGAGAAGGGCAATCAAGTGCTCATAAAGCAGGCGAAGCTCATGGCATCGAATCCATCTGAGAGGACCATTTGTGCAAGGCTTATGAATGACCGCTTTGCGCTGTGTCTGCCAAGAGAAGAGTTTGATGAAAAAAGAGTGACAGATTCAATAAAAGAGCTGCAGCGTGAGTTTACGGGCAATTCTTTCCATCTGCATACATACATTGGTGTGTATGAGATAAGAGACAGGGATGAGGCTGTCAGAATTATGGTAGACAAGGCTAATATAGCGGCAGACACCATAAAGAATAATTACGACTGCTGTGTGGCATACTATGATGAGCATCTGCTTGAGATATCAATAGAGCAGAGACGTCTGCTCGGTGAATTTGAGCCGGCACTGCAAAAGGATGAGTTTGTCATGTACTTACAGCCACAGGTGAACCGTGATGGTGTTGCGAGGGGCGCAGAAGCGCTGGTACGCTGGGGTCATCCATCAAGAGGCATCCTGACACCGTATGCTTTTATTGATATTTTAGAGAACGCAGGTCTCATTTACAAGTTAGACCTCTATATATGGGAAAAAGCAGCACAAAAGCTTGCAGAGTGGAAGGAAAAAGGCTATGGAAGCTATCATATATCTGTAAATATATCTACAAAGGACTTCTACATTATAGATATATATGAGACCTTTACAGGGCTGATTAATAAATATGGCATAGCAGCGTCCAATCTGCATCTGGAGATTACAGAGACAACGCTGATGACCGATTTTGAGAAGAATATGAATATTATCCACAAGCTTCAGGGCGTAGGCTTCAGGGTGGAGATTGATGATTTCGGAAGCGGTTACTCATCACTCAACATGCTAAAGGATATCAGTGCCGATGTGCTGAAAATCGATATGGGCTTCCTTCGCAAATCTGAGAACGAGGTCAAGGGACAGGATATATTAGAGAGTATCATCACGCTTGCAGGCAAGATAGGCATGGACGTCATCACAGAGGGTGTGGAGACGAAAAAGCAGCTTGATATGCTCACAATGATGGGCTGTCATGAGTTCCAGGGATATTATTTCTCAAAACCGGTACCGGTATCTGAGTTTGAAGAAAAGTATCTGGTATAGCTATCATGTATATCTATTATGTATATCCAATATATATTTTAGGTATTGTGCAAAATTTAATACACTGTATATTTGGGGCGGGTATTGAAATATCCGCCCTTTTTTTCTATAATAATAAACCGTGTGGATTGCTGTAAATATGTAATTGCTGTGGGTCACACGAGGGTGTGGCAGATAACAGCGAATATGAGAAAAAGAGGCGAAAAAATGACTGAAAAAGAAAAAATAAGGATTCAGACATCAGAGACCTTTTTGCTGAGTGCGATTCTGGCACTTTCCGGAGGCTTTCAGGATGCCTACACCTACAATGTGAGAAATGAGGTGTTCTCGAATGCGCAGACAGGAAACGTAGTGCTGATGAGCCAGCATCTGATGATGGGGGAATGGATGAAGGGACTATCGTATCTTTTCCCAATCCTTTCATTTGCACTCGGTGTGCTTGTGGCAGAGAGAATCGGGCATAGATATAAGAAGGCAAAGCGCATCCACTGGCGTCAGATAGTGGTGGCGATAGAGATAATCATACTGTTTGTGGTGGGCTTCATACCACACAGGTACGACATGATAGCGACCATGCTTGTATCATTCAGCTGTTCTATGCAGGTGCAGTCCTTCAGAAAGGTAAACGGCTACGGCTATGCCAGCACCATGTGCATCGGCAACCTAAGAAGCGGCACAGAGAGCCTGTCAATATATCTGCGTGACAGAAATATCGGGGCACTGAAAAAGACCGCGCATTACTATGGAATTATTCTGATATTTGCAATAGGAGCAGGTATAGGCGGAGTGTGCTCACTGCACATAGGAATACGCGCTATATGGGCTTCAAGCGTGCTGCTTGCCATTGTATGTACAATGATGGTCAGGGAACACAGATAAACAGTTACAAATAGTCACGAAATATATATAACGGAGATACAATATAAAATGAAATTATTAAAGCAATTTCTCATCATACTTGCGATTTCGTTTGTAGGTGAGATACTCAAATATTTACTGCCATTGCCTGTTCCGGCGAGCATATATGGCATGGTTATACTTTTCATAGGTCTGCTGACAGGCCTGATACCGCTTAACTCTGTAAGGAGTGCAGGCAAATTCATGATAGAGATAATGCCTGTCATGTTTATCCCTGCGGGAGTGGGACTTATGTCATCCTGGGGCAATCTTAAGCCGGTGCTCGTACCGGTGATTGTAATCACGGTTGTGGCACTTCTTACTGTAATGATTGCTACAGGACATGTTTCACAGCTCGTAATCCGTATGCAGAAGCGCAAGAGGGCTGATGTTGGAGAAAATAAATAAGATAGAGGATAATCATAATGGATAATTTGTTTCAGACATCGCTTTTTGCCGGTGTGACAGTAAGTCTGGTTGCATATCTGCTAGGTATGCTTTTAAAGAAAAAGTTTAAGCTTGCAATACTCAATCCGCTTCTCATTTCAATAGTACTGACCATCATAGTGCTTGTTGTGGCAGATGTGGATTATGACACATACAATAAGGGGGCATTGTACCTTAGCTGGTTTCTGACACCGGCCACGGTATGCCTTGCGATACCGCTCTATGAGCAGTGGACCCTGCTCAAGAAAAATATAGCAGCAGTCGCGCTAGGACTCACGGCAGGAGTCATAACAAGCCTTGTGACAGTGCTTGTGTTGTCAGTGCTTATGGGGCTTTCACACGAGGACTATGTTACACTGCTTCCAAAGTCCATCACGACAGCTATCGGTATGGGCGTATCAGAGGAGCTCGGAGGATATGTGACCATCACTGTTGCAGTTATCGTCGTGACAGGTGTGCTTGGAAATATACTCGGAGAGTTTGTTTGCAAAATATTCAGAATCACTGAGCCTATATCGAAGGGACTGGCGCTTGGCGCTTCATCACATGCCATCGGAACAGCGAAGGCTATCGAGATTGGCGAGATAGAGGGCGCCATGAGCTCTCTTGCTATCGCGGTGGCAGGAATACTTACGGTGGTGTTTGCATCGGTGTTTGCAAACTTTTATTGATTTGTCTGAGCGCTTCCTGCGCGTTGGCTTTTTTACAGAAAGGAGCTATATTTATATGATAATTACTATAGCAAGAAAGTGCGGTTGCGATGCAGATAGTATCGGTAGAGCAGTCGCTGAGAAATATCATTTACATTTCATGGACAGAGAGGCTATTGCGGCCGGTGCCAAAGAGGCAGGCTGCTATGATGAGTATGAGGAGTTTTACAGTGAGAGACCGGTTAATTCCCTGCTTTACTCTATTGTGATGGAGACGGAGGAGGATAATGTGCTGCATGATACTCCGGCGAGGGCTCTTACATTTATAGACAGGCTGCCGCTTGAGGACGGCTGTGAGGGATATGTGATTCAGGGACGATGTGCAAACTTTGCCTTTCAGGGAAGAGATGATGTTGTCTCAGTTTTCCTGACAGCGAATGATGCCTTCTGCGTTGATACTGTGGCTGATACACATGGAGTCTCAGCGAGAAAGGCAAGGACGGTTGTGCGTGAGACAAATGACCGCAGAAAGACCTATCACAAATACTATACCGGACAGGAGTGGGGGCAGGCAGAAAACTATGACCTGTGCCTGAATGTGGCAAAGCTCGGTGTAGATGGTGTGATTGCGATGATTGACAGCTTCATACAAAATAGAAAATAGAAGTGTATATACAAAAGCCGAATCCATGGGAGTGTGGATTCGGCTTTTTGAGTTTGTTTTTGAAAATAAAAATTCATCGTTGGAAAAATGTGTGGAATTATGTTACAAACACAGCAAAGAATATCAAGAATAATGTTACAACGGGGATATATCTTGAAAAATAGCTTATTAACGTTATACTATAATTAGTTAAATATGGCACTTACACCTGCGGAACTTTTCGCAAGAATTTAATTGCAATGAATCTAATAATTAAAAGTGTAATATTATTGGTAAAACAGATAGGAGGCATATATGTTAAACGGTGTGGGAACAAATATTTCAATGGCATATACTTCAAAGTATAACAATAAGTCAACAGGCGATAAAATGGATATAGAGTTCGAAATAGGAAATAGTGAGCAAAATTCCTTAAATAAATGTGGGGAGAGGCAGAGTGAGCTTACTGAAATATACATGAATATGTTGTCGGAAAATAACAGTTTTCTTTACAATAAATTGGTAAATAATAAAAATGCAGTTGAACAGGTGGCACCGGATAAGGAAATTCCAAATGATAAGCTGAAAAATATCGGAATGACAAGTTTTGGACTGTCTGATACAGAAAGTCAGATAGTTTTAGCTTCATATGTGAAAACATCAAAGGAGGATGATCCTGTTGTTCAAGTGGCATATGGACATGGTGATAACAGAAAAGTATATCATGTGCATGTAAATGATGTTGATACGTCGAATGCTTCGGATCTGGAAATGTTTGCGCTTATGTCATATGAGGGTTATAAAGGAAGAACTGCGCCTAATTCGATAAATAATTATTCTGCCTATAAAACAATGAAAGCAGATGCCGGTTATGGAATGGCTTCTGCTGATGAAAATAGCTTTGTAAACAAAAAAGTGAATGCTGATTATTTATTGGAGCAAATATATGATTCATTAAAGAAGCGGGAAACAGAACAAGAAGCAAAGAGCTTTGATGTATGTGAATATTTGCTCCAGATGATAAAAAATCGTTAAAAGCAGCAACTTTCAGTGCCGAAGCATAATAATAGTATGGAATGTCTTGGTAGGATCATCAAAGTAAAAAGTCATTTCACCATTATACTTCTTAACAATATTTTCTATACTACGCATACCGAATCCATGAAACTGTGGATTCGGTTTTTTAGTTGGTAAAAGGTTGCCATTCTTATCGATAGGATTTACGCGGCAGGAATCAATGAGCGTGATAATGGTCATGTTATTGTTCTCTTTATGAAAAACATTGAGTTCTATAAAAGGATTAACTGTTTTTTCGGCTGACTCTACAGCATTATCCATGAGATTACCGAAAAGTACACTGAGATCATCATATGTCACGAAATCAATACATTTACTTCTTATATCAATATGCAGCGCAATCTTTTTCGTAAGACATATTTTCTGGTAACGGCAGAGCAGTGCGTTTAAAAGGTCATTATCGCTTACCCGCACGGAGTGCTTTAACTCAGAAGAACCGAGTACGTGGGTAAGGTATGCTGCAACTTTTTCATAATCGTGCTGTTCATTCAGTGAGGCTATGGCATTGAGATGCTTTTTGATGTCATGAATGAGAACTTTTTGTTTCTCATCCTGTGACACGAGGGCTTTGTAGTATTCTACAGAGTCGGCATCACGCTGGTTCTGAAATGTGAGCTCTGCTATTTCGGAATTTTTTTGCTTAATATGTTCAAACAGTCCAAAAATGAGAATATTAATAAGTAGAATAAAAAGCATGCTTATACTTATCATTGCATCAAGTTTGTTTTTCAATGGAGTTGTAAGACACAAATGTATAAAAGTAAAAGATATCCATAATGATAATATTGGAATTATACATAAGAGAAAACATTCTCTAGAAGAAAATTGTATGGTATTGTTGCTATTTTTTAACAAGGTATGTGATATAAAAAATGTGATGATAAAATATAGTAATTTGCTGATTATAGCCATTACGAGAGTAATGTGATGTATATAAATTTCGGTATAAAAATGCACACTTATATTTGAATAAATAGTAAGAACAATGAGTTCTGTAAAGATCATTGTAATGGTAAGGATAAGTGAGTGAAAAACAGCATTTAACTTTGTGGTTTGAAATAAGCAGCAGAAAATGAATATATGAAAAATAAAAAAAACTATGACATTAATATATGGATTTTGTAAAAGTGAAATTATGAATAATGTTGAGTATAAAATAAAAATTGCGATAAAAGTTTTAAAATGGGAAAAGCGATCTGAAAATATATTAGAAGTATATTGAATACAAATCAGAGCTTCTGCAATATAAATTAAAAAATAATAAATTGTAGTATTCATAATACTTACCTCTTACTTTCCATAAACATCAAATATGCTTTCTTAAATTCGGTGAATTTTCTTCTTGTTAAATATGCGGTGAACTGACCATCACAAAGGTATATCAGCTCGTGATCAAAGCTTGTTACCATAGCCATATTAACAATATAGCTGCGGTGAGACTGAAAAAAGGTAGCCTGTGGCAGATGATCTATCCAAAATTGAAGTGTCTGAGTGGAATCCAAATCAGCCGTAGCAGTGTGTACTATAACCTTTCTCCCCTTTGCTTCCACATATACGATATCGCAAGTCAAAACAGACGTAACACCATATTTTGTTTCAACAGCGATTTTTTGATTGATAGAATAGTATAATTCAAGTGCATCATCTAAATTTTGGAATAACCGTTGTTTATCTATTGGCTTAGATAAGTATCTGAATACATGAAACCTCATGGCAGCATCCAGATATTCGAGGTAAGATGTCACTATAAAAATAATAACGGATTCATTCTGCTTTTTTAGTTCATTTCCCACATAGATGCCGTCAAAACCGGGCATTTCCACATCTAAAAAAACGATATCTTTTTGGGATTTATCAGAAAGAAGGCTGTCCCCATCATTAAAGGTTACAATATCGAGATTATTTACTTTCTTTTTGTTGAAATATGTTTTGATTATTTGGGATAGTGACTGCGTGATAGATAGATCATCGTCACAAATAAGTATTCTCATTAAAAATCTCCTCTAAAAACATGGTTGTTGATATCATTATAGAAGAGTATGAGAATTAAGACAAGAAGAGCGTACGAAAAAACATAAATAAGTTATTTTTGGTTTGATTTATTCGGATAAAGCTCAACCAACAGCTCAGTAAATCTGCGTGTAAGTTCAACGGAAGTATCATCACAAAGAGTAAGATTATCCATCACTTGAAGTGGAGTGTTAGAGAGATGTGTACATCCGTTTATTAAATAATCAGGATTTATAGATAATGTATTACATATAGAAACAAAAAGCTCAAAGCTTAGATGCTGAGAGCCACATTCAATCGCAGAAATGTGATTTTGAGAGATATCCAATTTTTCTGCAAAATCTGCTTGTGTCATATTTAATTCTTTACGACGCTGCTTAATGCGTTGTCCCATAGTAATGTAATCAAAATCCAAGATCATTAATTCCTTTCATATTTTATGTTAATGGTAGCAGTTATTTAAATAATAATGAACAAAGTAATACAGATATATTCTGTAATATAGATAATTTATAATTGCATGAATGAAAAAATCTGCGGGACAGTGTAAAAATGACAAATATTAGCCATATTACGACAATTTTAAGAGAAAAATGCTGTTTAGAGTAAACAATATAGATTTATTATAAAAAAAGCTTTATCATCAATTATAAGAAAATGATGGCAAGTAGAAGTTGATGAATATTTACAAAAGGAGGCAACTAATGAAGATTGCGACAGACAGAAGAAAAAACATTATTTCACATGTCAAAGGTACACTTGATACGATGCTTAGAGTAGAAGCAAACTCAGCATCCTGTGGTGTGATGTATGAACCTGAAAGCCCAAAAGAATTATCAAAATTTAAAAGGAAAACTAAATAATATGAGTGAGAAAATAGCAGATTGGTTAATAGAACAGAAAGCTATTTCCACTGGCGAACGTGAACTGTATGCATATGCAGTTCATTGTTTGTTCTCGCTCCTATATCCGATTGCTTTTGCTTCGGTTATAGGAGCTTTTTTGGGAATGCCGATAGAGGCAGTAGTTATGATTATGTCATTTATAGCAGTTAGGAAATTTTCCGGTGGGTATCATGCGGATAGTTTCTATAAATGTCTTATCATATCCAGTATAGTAATTATGACTATGCTACAGATATCAAATTATATAAATAATAATTTGCTCTTTAATGTTATATATATTGCCTCAAGTATCTTATTGATGATTTTTAGTCCAATAGATTCTGCAAACAAACGGCTTGATAATGATGATAAAAGATTTTGTAAAAAAATAACGATTTTAATAGTAGTGGTTTTGTTTATTATTGTGGAATTGCAATGGATAGCGGGATATAGATATTATACAAAGTTTATTGAATCTGGAGTAATGTTGGCAGAGATATTACAGCTACTTGCTATATTTAACTTAAAGTATGATAGAAAGTAAAGGAGAGGATTGTATGCATATTAGGTATTCTACAGATGATTATGAAAAATTAGACGGACAGCATAATATTATGGTTTTAGTTGGAAATGGGTTTGATATTGCCGTTTTGAACAAATATGGTGATAAAAAGATGAATGGAAAATCCACGAAATATTCTGATTTTTTTGAGTATGTTACATATTTTAGATTATGTGATGACAATAACTTAATATATAAGAAGATGAAAGAGGATCATGAGCAGAATAAAGAGAACTGGTGTGATTTTGAAAGCTCTGTTGATGAATTACTGGGGGAGATGATAAATGATGGACGACAAGGCGAAATTCCAAAATTAGAAACGGATCTTGACGCTATACAAAATTCATTTTCTCGATTCTTGAATGATATTGTGACTACTGATGTGGTGTTAAAATTAAACGATAAGTCAAAGGTGAATAAGTGGGCAGATACAAGCTTGAGCAAGTTTATGGGAGATATTAACCCTAAAGATGATATGATGTTTGTGAAAAATACATACCATTATAATTTGTACAATTTTATATTTGTTAATTTTAATTATACAGAATTATTGGATAATTACATATATTTAGATAAGTCACAATTCGAACCGCATAGGCACAAAAATGCAGATAGAAATTTTACATTTTTCCCCAATCCTGATGGAAAATTAACGGAATTTAATGAGGATACTTCTTGGTCATCTTATATTATGACTAATATTATTCATCCGCATGGAAGACAGAATATTCCACGTTCGATGATATTCGGAACAGAATTAGAAAATTATGATAAAAGTAAAGCTGAAAAGTGATTAATCAAGTCATATTGGGCACAGGATGATTTAAAATACAAGAGATATTTTAAGGATACTGAATTGTTTATTATTTATGGAATGTCAATGTCTAATACTGATGGGTGGTGGATGAACAACATATATAATTCACTAAAGATGAGGGAGTCGGAACTGATTATATACAATTTTGAAGAAGAATTATCAGATGATGATGTAAAACAAAAGTTTCTAGATGCATGTACTTATGTGGATGCATCTGAGTCGGAAAATGTAAAAGCAAAAATAAAGCAAAAATATATGTAGTTCAATTGCAAAATAATGAGAATTATTTTCTGGGATTAAAAGAGTCAAATTAAATATTTTAATCAGAGGTAAGTAAACTGTCTATGTAATATTATAAGAATCCGTTGCAATTATCAGATGTGCAGCGGATTCTTTTGTATTACGAGAATTATAGAGAGTATCTCTAAATGTGGGAAGTCTTTAATTTGTTATGATGCATTGAATGGTGTTTATTGGAGTTTTATAATATGTTAAAATTGATCAAATTATGAAATTATTGAGCAAATTATGAAATACAATAACTAAAATCGACCAGAAATGATTAAAAAATGTCATCCCATGTAAAGTGTATTGAAATATGTAAAATAGTAGCTATAATTAAAATTGATATCAAATTAACGAAACAATAATTATTGTTAATATGTGAATTATGAATAATTTTGGAGGAATTGCCATGAAGAAAAAAGTAATATCAAAGATGTTGTTTTTTTTAATTTTACTAGGGACAATAGGTGTGTATGCACAATCCTTTAAGTTTAGTCTTTCGGTACAAAATTGTGGATATACAGGTGAAGTGAAAAAAGCATCTGCTTCAGATATTGCCACTGTAATGCAGACAAATACGAGAGTAAATGGATATGTAATTGAAGCTAGAGTATGTAATCCGTCAGGTTATGCAAAATCATCAATTGCAACAATAAACGGTGTTGCAACTGGATATCCTTCATATTCCGGATATGGAGTATTACCGGGTGATTATCTTAGATTAAAAATTACAAATCCTGCGAGGAATAATGCATCTATAAGTCCGCAAGGGGAATGGATACCATAAATTGAGAGCAGGCATTAACTAGAGTTAATGTCTGCTTTTATAAATTATTAGGAGGAAGTGACTATATGCGTAAAAGAAAAATGTTAATTATATGCATGGCAGTTGTAATGATATTTACAGCCTGTGAACCTATGAGCACGAAAGAAGAGAAAATAAATGGGGATGAACTCGCAAAAATAGAAAAAAAGAGTCCGATGGAAATTGGCAGACATTTAATGATGAATCTTTCGGATAATATTAAGGTTGATGCGGATATTACAGGAATTAATGAATTGAGCGAGTATAAGGCTTCATCATTTAAGTGTACTCTACATACATTTGATGAAATAAAGTCATATAAACAGTTAAGCGATTATTTTGATATTGAAGAAAAAGAGGTAGAAGTAGAGCAAATAGAGGACAAATTACCTAATGGTAATAATATGCAAATTGTGAATAATACGGGAGATGAAAATGGTTTTGATTTACAGGTGAGGACAGTATATGCATGGGGAAGGGATAAAAGTTGTATTAATGCAGCTACTGTTGGATTCGGAGAAGATATTTTTCAATGGGGAGTTACTGATACTGAATCGTATAGAAATATAGTTAAAGAGGACGCAGACCTATCATTTATGAAAGAGAACGAGGCTGAAAAAATATCCAGAGAGTTTGTGGGAAATCTCGGGATTGAATTGATAGAGGATAGATTATGTTATGCTGGAACATATCAGGATTACCAGTATTACATAAAACAAGATAAACAACTAAGCGATTACTATGCAAGCATAGGAGCTGTACCAGAGAACTTTACATCTTCTATGGATGCGTACCATTTTGAATTTTTTCAAGGATATAATGAAATACCAATTTTACAACGAGAATCGGAGATAATGCCAGAAGGAGTATTTTATATTCCGAGTAGGTGCAAGATACTTTACGACAGTTCGGGCATTATTGATTTTGAAATTGCGACAATGTTCGATATAGAAAAAGAAACTATATCCGAAAAAAAGAAAATTATTGACATAGCTACTATACTCACAAAATTTAAGGAAAGTATGAATGGTGTAATTACAAATGGAGATATATCTATTACTGAAATAGGATTAGCATATCTCCCTATATTATGTGATTCGAATAATATGGAGTATGAAGCTGATCCAACTTGGTATATAATATATGATTTGCCGGATTCATTTGAAGGTGGGGGAACAAGAAAAATGAATTTATATAATGCGTATACAGGTGATAGCTTATGATGAAAGGTATAAGACTGGAGCTGATAAAAACATTAGGAAGTAAAAGATTTGCGATAAGTATTTTTATGATTGCTCTAGGAATGTTGCTTAATTTTATTACAGATTCCAGATATTCAAGGTATACTAGTGTTGATGTGTGTCTGGCAGCTGCGTTTGATAAAAGTTTTTCTTTGACAATATTATTATTGTGTGTTATCCCATCGGGACTACAGCATTGCATTGAATACAATACAGGATTACATAAGTATGAAGTAATCCGTTGTGGTGTGAAAAATTATACTATTTCAAAGACAATTTCTGCTGTTGTGGGAGGTTTCCTTTCAACGATTGTTGGAATGGTTATGGCTATAATTGAAGCATATATGGTTACTATGATAACGAATAAAACAACAAAAAATATTGTTTCAAGTCGGTTAGCTATGGAACAGGAAATATGGAAAATATTAATATATTCCATATTATGTGCTGTAATAGCGCAGACTGCGTTTACAGTATCATGCTATATTTCTGATGTTTATGTAACAATAATAATGCCTATGCTATTGTATTGGGCATTTAATAGCGTTCTTGACAATAATTTTCCTGATTTTATGAGATTAAGCGTAATATATTATCCTATAACAAGTAATACAAGATGGAATAACTTTTGGATCGCATTTGGATATGCGTTATTAATCTCTCTATTTTTAGTTTTATTTTTAAATGAAATCGCTTATACAAAAATAAAAAGGAGAATGGAAAATGGTTAAAATTTGCGAGGCAGCTGTATTGAATGTAAGAAAATGGTCAAGTTGTTATCGGATATATATGATAGTACCACTCATAATAGTATTTACCAATATTCATGCGAAATGGATATACAGATATATAGAGGATCAACAGCTTGCAATATCAAATTGGTATTGTGTATTTCAAATGGGAGATGGGATAACTAGAATGTTATTTTACTTTGCACTTATATTATTGGTATGTAATGCGCCATACAGTGATGAACAACAGCTTTTTTCGCTTATTCGTCTTGGCAGAAGAAAATGGATGTGTGGACAAATATTATATACATTTCTGGCAAATGTGATTTTTTTTATTATGGTTGCTATTATAGGAACTCTTATGTTTTTCCCGCATGTTGGTTTTTCTTCAAATTGGGAAGCAATTATTGTTACACTTTCAAAGTCTGAATATGGGAAAACGGCTGGGATTACTCAGGAAGTATTACAAGCATATAGTCCTGTAAAAGCTTTTTTATTAACATATAGTCTAAATATATTGATTGGATTTATGATTAGTTTGATTGTTCTATTAGTAAATATGTTAAATTATCATGTGAAAGGAAGTGTTGTCGCAGTAGGAGTGGTGGTGATTTCGCAACTGGCAGGTAATTATTCTGAGGTATTACCATGGCTTAATTTTATATCACCTATAAGTTGGAGTTCACTTGATATTTTTGCGGCAAAATACACCAATATTAGTATAATATATGCATATGCGTTCTTAATTATAATGATAGCTTGTTTATTGAAAATTATTATGATTAAGAACAGAAACTATGTGATGCAAGTGAAAGGGGATTTCTGAAATGATAATTATAGAAAATGCTACAAAAAAGTTTGGAACCCAGACTGTATTAAATAATGTATCGTTGACTTTAGAAGACGGAAAGATATATGGTTTTGTAGGACAGAATGGCTGTGGAAAAACAGTTTTATTTAAGAGCATATGTGGATTTATATATCTTGACAGAGGAACAATAACAGTTGATGGAAAGGTTATAGGAAAAGATATTGATATAATAAAAGATGCTGGGATAATAATAGAAAGTCCGGGATTTTTACCCAATTATTCGGCATTTAAAAATCTAAAATTTCTAACTATGATAAAAGATAATATTGGAGATGAACAAATAAAGAGTACACTTATTAGTGTTGGCTTAGATCCGGAAAGCAAAAAGGTGGTAGGGAAATTTTCATTGGGAATGAGGCAGCGTCTTGGAATTGCACAGGCAATAATGGAGAATCCTCATATTTTAATACTTGATGAACCTATGAATGGTTTAGATAAGCGAGGAGTGGAAGACATTAGAAAAATTCTAATGGATTTGAAAAAGAAAGGAAAACTTATTCTTCTTGCAAGTCATAATCCATTAGATATAGATATATTATGTGATTGCGTCTATGAATTAGATGCAGGGACAATTGTTAACCAGAGAAGTATATTACCACGATAATAAAACATGTATAACCGAAAAAATCTTCTCATGAAAATAAGTTGAGTTTATTATAGAGAAGTACACCTAGTGAATTAATGGATAATTACATATATTTAGATAAGTCACAATTTGAACCGCATAGGCACAAAAATGCAGCTGTATGAGCCGATGAATGCACTTGATAGTATAGGTGTAAATGATATAAGAGAAATACTGCTTGATCTCAAAAAGCAGGGAAGACTGGTTATTTTAGCCAGTCACATACATGAGGATATAGAAATATTGTGTGATGAGGTCGTGAAGATAGAGGCTGGAAAGGTCAGTATTATGTAAAAGTGAAACTCCGGGCAGATTGCTCCGGAGTTTTTTACAACTATGACACATCACAGGTTTATAATCATCATAACAATTAAACATCAGCAATCAAAGGAGAAGAAAGAGTATGAAGAAGAAAAAAAATTACAGCAATAATGGCGGTGATCATGATGGCAGCGGGGCTTTCAGCCTGCTCACAATCAAATGCCAAGCTAGAGGGAAAATCCGGTATTGTAAAGGATGAGGCTTCAAAGACCGAAGGTGACACCGGTGTAGTAGACCAGGCTCCTGCTACGTATGTACAAGAGCCAGAGTATGTTGATGAAAACGATATAATTTCAACTGATGATACAGCAACGATAGATGGTATTTCATATAAAATTGATTCATATGAGCATACCACAGAGTTTGGAAACAGAAATAAGGATACGGTTGCAGAGTTTTTGAAAGATAGCTATGAAGGAAATATAGATGAAAATTATAACCTGAGCAATGGCTATAGTTATCTTTTTATAACGTTGACATTCACTTATAAGGATGGAGATGATAAGCAGCTTGAAGGAAATAGAAATGCAGGTATTCTGTATGCCATCAAGAATGATATGGAGAGAATACAGGAAAACTCAGATTGTGTATATATAGACAACTATTGGCTTGGAGGAGATGAAAGTGATGTATATCATTATGTTTTAGGCAAGGGCGAGGGTATTACATCAGAGCTGGGATATATTATTCAGGATGAGGGAATGCCTGAAGATACTAAATGTATCTATTACTGTATAGAGGGCAAAGATTCAAAAACCAATGATACGGTGAAGAAATATTTTAAACTGGAGCTGTAGTTATGAATAGAATATTTAAACTCGAAATTAAACGTGCTTTTAGAAATAGATTGTTTGCTGCTACATTGTGTGTTGCGTTTGCGATATGTGTATGGCATTTTATGGAAAATGTGTGGATATGGAGGAGGTATGTTTACTCTGACACGTATCCGTTGTCTGCATATGAGAAATGGATAGGTGCG
>OGYG01000410.1_pt1 | contig 45578 bp, 40 predicted proteins | sample 1576481 | NCBI WGS metagenome assembly OGYG01 (sample SAMEA3541497, study PRJEB24748) | human gut metagenome | biome: human gut; feature: human-associated habitat; material: faeces | place: China | collected 2012 | reverse complement strand
TTCGCTGACCAGAATCACGCACCAAGTCTCACGTGCGTTCGACTTGAATGTCTTTCGTACAGGTGTTGAGCAGGATTAAAATTTGTTTAAAACTTGAACGCCGCTGGTGAACATCTTTTTTTGTTGCGGGAAATCCACAACAATGGTATATTAAAAATAGCGGTGTCTGGTTTTGACAGATAGAATGGAGAGAAGCCGCTTGATATGGAAACGAAAATTTTGAAATGGAGAACAGTAGAATGGGCGAATACGATAAAGTATGTATTGAAACATTTTTAAAAGACCAGTTAAAACTTTTTCCGGAGAAAGTAGCAGAGACACCGGAAGAAGCAGAAGATTTTCTGGATATGTGCATGGCAGCTGTATGCAAAAATATGAAAGAAGTACGGGAATATTTTGACGAAACCGGAGCAGATATTGCCGGCATGAGCAAAGAAGAACTGGAACAGGCAGATGAAGTGTTCAAACTGCCGGACGGACGTTATCTGGTTGTAGATGCCTAAGAAAACGTTAAGAGGAGAACAGTTGATTGAAAAGTAGAAATATGAGAAAAAAAGCGGGAGCGCTGGCGGTTGTTCTGGCTTGTTCTGCAATGCTTGGTGCCTGTGGAAATCCGTTGGAAGCAGTCATTGCAAAGCCGGTATTTAAGGTTGGCAGTGAGAGCTGCAGCAAGGACGATGCAAAAGTGATCCTGATGAATTACCAGAAAGAGTACAGTAATTTGTACGGCATCGACATGTGGGAGCACGATTACGGACAGGAGCAGAGTCTGGAAGACTATATCAAAGATCTGACACTGGCGCAGATGGCACAGGTTTATACATTGGATATCATCGCTTCTGAAAAAGAAGTGACACTTTCCGAAGAAGAACAGAAAAAAGTGACGGAAGCAGCGAAAACGTATCTGGATGGACTGGATGATGCGGAACGTGAGTATGTTGGTGTGAATGAGAAACAGACAGAAAAATTATTCGAACGTTATTTGCTGGCAGATAAGCTCTATGAGTCATTGAAAACAGATGTAAATCAGGAGGTCAGTGATGATGAAGCGCGGGTGATGCGTGTAAAACAGATTTATATAACGGATCAGGCAAAAGCACAGTCTTATCTGACACAGCTTCAGGGCGGTACAGATTTTGAAACACTGGCACAGACGGTCAATGAGGCAGATGCAGTGGATATTACGGTAAACCGTTCCACATTTTCGGATGAAATCACGCAGAAATTGTTTGCGTTGGCGGATGGGGGGATTACCGACATTATTGAGGCAGACGACGGATATTACATTTTTTATTGCAGCAGTGCGTTTGATGCAGAACTGACGGATGAGCATAAGAAAGATGTGCTGGAGCAGCGTATGTCAGATGCGGTGACTGACACGTATGCAGATTATATGAGTCAGTTAAGTTCCAAAGAGAATCAGGATGTATGGTCGGAAGTAACGGTAGATACTTCCCTGAAACTTGAGAGCGCATCTTTTATGGAAGTATATGCACAGTATTTTGAGACAGAACAACAGTAAACAAGCAGGGAAAAGAGTAGAGTGAAAATGAACAGATGGAAAAAAATAGCTGCTCTGGCCTTGGCAACTGGGGCAGTGCTGACAGGTGCGATGGCGCCTGTGTCTGCAAATGCCGCAACTGAGACAAAGGTGTTAGAGGGTGTCTGCAAAGATCCGCAGACAAATCAGTGTCATTTGTATGTGAATGGAAAAATTGACCGTACAGCTAATACCATCAGTAAATATGAGAATGGCTGGTGGAAGATTACAAACGGTGATGTGGATTTTGATTACACTGGTGTGGCGAAAAATGAAAATGGCTGGTGGTTTGTTCGAGATGGAAAAGTAGATTTTACCGCAAATACAGTAGCGAAAAATGAAAACGGCTGGTGGTTGATCCGAGAAGGAAAAGTAGACTTTACTGCAAATACAGTAGCGAAAAATGAAAACGGCTGGTGGCTGATCCGGGAAGGAAAAGTAGATTTTACTGCAAATACAGTAGCGAAAAATGAAAATGGCTGGTGGCTGATCCGGGAAGGAAAAGTAGATTTTACTGCGAATACAGTGGCAAAAAACGAGAATGGCTGGTGGCTGATCCGAGAAGGAGAAGTGGATTTTTCAGCAAACACAGTAGCGAAAAATGAAAACGGCTGGTGGCTGATCAGTGACGGAAAGGTCGATTTTACAGCGAATACGGTAGCAAAAAATGAAAACGGCTGGTGGCGTATCGAGGATGGAAAAGTAAACTTTAACTTTAATGGTACCGCAGAAAATGAAAATGGAATCTGGTATCTGGTGGATGGAAAAGTTGATTTTTATTATAATGGAACAGCGAACTGGAATGGTACAGAGTGTCAGGTTATCAACGGAAAAGTACAGTATGTAGATACAGGGAAAGATGAAAATAAGACAGACTATTTATGGCCACTGACAGGCTATAAAACAATCAGTTCTTCTTTTGGAAGCCGTATCTGCCCATATCATGGTCAGGAGTTTCATAATGGAATTGATATTCCGGCACCGTCGGGCACATCCATTCAGGCTTGTGCAGCCGGAACCGTAATCAAAGCAGAATGCAGTAACAGTTTTGGCAATAATATTGAGATCGATCATGGAAATGGTGTACATACGATGTATTTACATTGTTCTTCTTTGAATGTGAAGGTAGGACAAGCGGTAGCGCAGGGAGATGTAATCGGATATGTTGGAAGGACAGGTGATGCAACTGGAAATCATCTGGATCTCAGATTCAAAGTATCTGGAACATATGTTGATCCGTTAACGATGGTAACGCCAAAATAGCAGGTTTCAAAACGTAAATAGAAGCCTTGTATTTTGCATCAAAGCAGGCGTCTCAGCCTGAGTGATGCAAAATACAGGGCTTCTTTAAATTAACTATAAAATCTCATTAAACTTTTATTTATCAGCCAGAATCATCATAACCTCATTGCTTCGGTTAATGAATGCTGTCATAGCCTCCGGTGAAAGCGGCTGGTTGGAAAGCATTGCCAGATCGTAAAGCTGTTTACAGAACATCGGTACATGTTCACCATCCTTGTGATCAAGAATGTACTGAACCAGTTTGTTGTTGACATTCAGAACCAATGTCTCATTGCCACCAAACATGGACGGATCCATGCCGTACATATTGTACATCTTCATCATATCCTGCATACGGCGTCCATCTTCGGAGAGTGTGATCATGGATGAGATAGAAGCATCTTTTAATTTTTCTACTTTTACATCCAGATTCTCTTTGCCAAGGGCAGTGCGGAATGTTTCTGTCAGAGTATCCAGTGTGGACTTCATATCTTCCTCAGATACATCTTCTTTCAGTGCATCGGTTACATCAGCATCGATACGCATGAATTTGTAATTCTGGTTGCGCTGCTCTAACTGAGTGATGAAGGAAGTATCAATGTTGTGGTCAAGGATAACGGCGTTCATGTCAGATTCCTTGAACATACGAATGTACTGTCCCTGCTGATTCTTATCTGTTACATAGTAGATTGTCTCGCGGGTATCTTTATCTGCATCAGCGTTATCAGCTTTATTCTCAGCATTTTCATCTTTAGCTTCTGCCTCTTTTTCCTCTTTCTCTTTTAAGAGCTCCGGAAGCGTCATGTATTTGTCATTGATATCTTTGAAGAGGATGTAATCGTTCATACGGTCACAGAATTTCTCATCTTTTAAGCAGCCGAATTTGATGAACGGGCTGATGTCATCCCAGTATTTCTCATAGCTTTCTTTATCTGTCTTGCACATACCTGTGAGCTTGTCAGCCACTTTCTTGGTGATGTACTCGGAGATTTTCTTTACAAAGCCGTCGTTCTGAAGTGCACTTCTGGATACGTTCAGCGGCAGATCCGGGCAGTCGATAACACCTTTTAAGAGCATCAGGAATTCCGGAATAACTTCTTTGATATTGTCTGCGATAAATACCTGATTGTTGTAAAGCTTGATGGTTCCTTCAATGGAATCGTACTCGGTATTGATCTTCGGGAAGTAGAGGATACCTTTTAAGTTGAACGGATAATCCATGTTCAGATGAATCCAGAATAACGGCTCTTTGTAATCATGGAATACGTTGCGGTAAAACTCTTTGTAATCTTCATCGCTGCACTCATTTGGATGTTTTGTCCAGAGTGGATGAGGATCGTTGATCGGAACCGGGCGTTTTAAAATTTTTAACTTCTCGGTACGCGGAGATACTTCTACAATCTCTTTTTCACCGTTCTCGTTTTCTTTTTCCTCTGTTTTGGCATCTTCGATGATGGTTTCAATAACGGTATCTTTGTCTGTTTTTTCTTCCGGAAGGATGGTTTCATATTCCGGTTCTGCAGTTTCGTTTACCAGATAGATCTCTGTCGGCATGAAAGAGCAGTATTTATTCAGAACCTCTCTTGCGCGGTACTCGTTGGCAAACTCCAGGCAATCCTCATTTAAGAATAAGGTGATCTCGGTACCAACAGTTGTTTTGTTACCGTCTTTCATATCAAATTCTGTACCGCCGTCACATTCCCAGTGAACCGGTGTAGCGCCTTCTTTATAAGAGAGAGTATCGATATGAACTTCATCAGCTACCATAAATGCGGAGTAGAATCCAAGACCGAAATGGCCGATGATCTGATCATCGTTGGATTTGTCTTTGTATTTCTCGAGGAAATCAGTTGCTCCGGAAAATGCAATCTGGTTGATATATTCTTCTACTTCATCGGCAGTCATTCCGAGACCGTTATCGATAAATTTTAATGTTTTTTCTGTCGGGTTGACACGTACTTCCACTTTTGCTTCGTAATCGTCTGGCAGTGTGTATTCACCCATCATATCAAGTTTTTTCAATTTTGTAATGGCATCACATCCATTGGATACAAGCTCACGATAGAAAATGTCGTGGTCAGAATAGAGCCATTTTTTGATGATCGGAAAAATGTTGCCACTGTTAATGGAAAGACTTCCATGTTTGTTACTCATACTTATCACTCCTGTTTCTTTTTATAAATATTTTGAAAAATTAGCGTTTTTGGTTCAAAAATCCTGATAAATACAGGGACTTCTGAAAGCATAAATACACTATAATACTGATAAAATGAAAAGTCAATAGAAAATCAGCACTCTTTTCAGATGAGTGCTAACAGAATCCGCTAGCGGGCGATACTTCTTGAACTTGCTTCAAGGAGGGATAAACAAAAGGGGATAGAAAAGAAAATCCGTTTGTGGGCGTTACTTCTTGAACTTGCTTGCGGTTTTTATAAAAAGACGGTATACTCACTACGGGATAAGTAATGTACTCTCAGAATTCTTCATTTAAAAGATTCCGATAGTACATAAGTATAAAAAGGGGTGAATAAGCATAGCTGGAGAGAGAAATTATCATTTTGACAACATAAAAGCATTGCTGATTTTTCTGGTTGTATTTGGACATATGATCAGTACTTTTGCGGATACGCCGGAAGTGGATGTTATCTATAAGATTATTTTCAGCTTCCATATGCCGGCTTTTATTTTTGTATCCGGGTATTTTGCAAAAGTAGAACCAAAGAAGATTTTATCAAGGATTTTTCCGCTGTATATCGTATTTCAGCTGCTTCGTTTTTTGCTGGATTTCATACTGGACAGTATTCAGTGGGGACATCCGGTGAAAATAGACATGCAGTTTTTTACACCGCGCTGGACCTTGTGGTATCTGATGGCCATGATCATTTACCAGCTTTTGTTGCCGGTATTTGACACGAAAAACAAACAGCACCGGGTGGCATATCTGCTTTTATCTATGATTCTTGGCATTGTGATCGGTTACAATCCAGATACGGAGAACTTTATGGCAATGTCCAGAATTATGAACTTTTTACCGTTTTTCCTGGCGGGATATTATGAAAAAGACGGTGGATTTTTCCTTCGATATGGGAAACAGAGAAATCCGAAAGAGGCAAAAATTGCAACAGCGTTTCTTGCAGTTGGAATTATTATGGGATTTATTCTGGTCAGCAGACTGAGCACAAGAAAGTTATTTTGGGGAACGGAAAGCTTTGATGGCGGTGTATATACCTGGTATACACGAATCCTGGCATGGATTATCGCCTTTTTGTGGATCTGGGTTCTGATTGTATGGGTACCAACGAAGCGGATTCCGGTGATTGAAGTCATCGGAAAAAATACATTAAGTGTGTATCTGCTACATACGATTGTAATTCTGATTCTGATGTATACGCCGTTTAATGACTGGATATTTAATAAGATTGGCTGGCAGCTGCTGATTTCGGTGGGACTGACACTGGGACTTTCCTGGAATGGATTTGAACGGCTGCTGCGAAAAATTGCGATTCCGTATTATGGAAATCGGAAGAAGTAAGTATAATTCAGTTAAAAAAGAAATTATGGAAGATGATTCTGCAGAAACGAGAGTTGTATGTAATTATGAATTGTACTTCAGAATATATAGAAAAGAAAGATAAACAAACTGGCGAATCACTTGCAAATTAGGAGCATGAATATGCAATATCGATATGACAAAGAAAAAAATCCAGTATCCATGCTGGCTTATGGCTGCATGCGCTTTACAAAAGAAAATGGAAAAATTAATCTGGAAAAAGCAGAAGCTGAGATTCTGGAGGCCATGAAACTTGGTGTCAACTATTTTGATACCGCATATATTTACAGCGGCAGTGAAGAGACCATGGGAAAGATTTTTGAAAAAAACCACTGCCGGGAGCAGATTTACATTGCAGATAAACTGCCGCATTATCTGATCAAGTCAGCAGCAGGTCTGGAAAAGACGTTTCAGGAGCAGCTGCGCAGATTACGGACGACTTACATCGATTTTTATCTGATGCATATGCTGACGAATCTGGAAACATGGAAAAAATTAAAAGGCCTTGGCATTGAAGAATGGATTGCAAAGAAGAAAGCGTCCGGAGAGATCCTCCGGATTGGATTTTCTTATCATGGAAATACAAAGGATTTTTGTGAATTGGTGGATGCTTATGACTGGGATTTTTGTATGATCCAATACAATTATCTGGACGAAAACAGTCAGGCTGGACGGAAGGGTTTGCAATATGCTGCGGCAAAGGGACTTCCAGTAATGATCATGGAACCGTTGCGGGGAGGCAAACTGGTAAACCTGTTGCCTGAAGAAGCAAAACGGAAGGTGGCAGCACATTCATCCGGACGCAGTGCAGCAGAATGGGCATTTCGCTGGCTCTGGAATCAGCCGGAAGTCACAACGGTACTTTCCGGCATGAATTCTATTGAGATGATACGGGAGAACTGTCGGATCGCATCTGAGACGCAGGCAGGGGCATTTACGGAAGATGAGGTTGCTTTTGTCAATGAATTAAGGCATGCCATCAACCACAGCATGAAAGTAGGCTGTACCGGCTGCGGTTATTGTATGCCATGTCCGAAAAACGTGGATATCCCGGGTACATTCAGTTTTTATAATCTGATCTACAGTGAAAATAAAAAGACGGCCCGAAAGGGATATATGCAGTGTACGATTTTTCGTCAGACACCGACCAGTGCATCCCAGTGCGTGGGCTGCGGAAAATGTGAACAGCACTGTCCGCAGGGGATTCCTATTCGCAAAGAACTGAAAAATGCTTCAAAAGAACTGGAAAATGTGACGTATAAGCTTGCAGGGAAAGCGATACGATTGTTTAAGTTGTGGTAATGCGAAGGGGATTATAGATAAACAGAAGTTATAGCATAAAAAAGATATGTAGCTCTTTTATGGAACATGTATTACATGAAAGAGTTATATATCTTTTTTTGTGCCAATTTTTTTATGGATGTAAATAATGAGTTCTTATACTAAAAGAACGTCGACGCCCGCATCTTTCAGTAATCTGATATTTTCCGGACTTACATCGTCGTTAGTGATAACATGATGAATATCTTCTATCTTCATTACTTTGTCGATAAAAGGACGTACGTTAAATTTGCTGGAATCGACCAGAACATAGCGGTCAGCTCCACATTTAGAGACACAGGTTTCTGTTCTGGGGTCAAAATCAATAGAAGAGGTTCCGATTTTTGCATTAATGGAATCAGCGCTGCAGTAGGATTTGTCCACGGTCAATTCTTTGAAGAAACGCTCGGCTGATAATCCCCGACAGGAACTGTTACGTTTCATGATCCATCCGCCAGCAATATAAAGCGTGATTCCCTCTTCGTGCAAAAGTTCATTTGCTACAGGAAAAGAATCTGTCACAATGGTGAGATCCTGACGGTTATGGAGCAACGTTGCCAGCAGATAGGTAGTTGTTCCGCTTCCAATAGCAATGTAATCTCCATCTTGAATTGTAGCAGCAGCGCGTGTTGCAACTTTTAATTTGGCTTCATAATTTTCAATCTCAGAAAAATCTCTGTTTGGTTTCGTCTGTTCCGGAATATCTACAGGAATTGCTCCGCCATGAGTACGCTGGAGCAGACCTTTTTCCTGCATACTTTGAAGCAGAAGGCGTGCGGTGGAAGGGGCAATAGATAAAATATCGCACACCTCTGTAACACGGATTTTTCCCTGTCGCTTTAACACGTCTAAAATAATATCATCTCTTTCCTCCGGGAAAGATTCAGTTATTTGTTTTGCCATAATATGATTTCCTTTAATTCTTTTTTGTAGATAAACAATTTGAATCAAAGTTATTATAGCAATAAAACGCTAAAAAAACAAGTGGAAAAAATCAGATATAACATAAAACGATTATGAAAATCATCGATATGCACAAAAAACGGATGATAAAATCATATAAAACGCTAAAAAAGATAAAAACAACAAAAAACGATTGCACAAACGATGAAAAACGATTACAATACAAGCATAACAACAACAGAACGACAGCAAATGTCACAAAAAGTAGGAGGAAAGCATATGAGTCCAGAGATAATCATCATGTTGACAAACAATGACATTACCGTATCAAACGCGGAAGAAGTTTTTGAAAGCTGCAAAGATCTTCCGGCAAAAAAATGGGGGTTTAAAGATGTTGGACTTCCAAAAGATGGGATGATCCGGCTTGCGAAAAAAATGAAAGAGGCAGGAAAAGAAACGTACATTGAAGTAGTTACATATACAGAAGAGGGATGTCTGGAAGGCGCAAAACTTGCCTATGAGTGTGGATTTGATTATCTGACAGGAGCGTTACCTTTTGATTCCGTTTTCCAGTATGCGAAAGAACATCATCTGAAATATTCTCCGTTCTGCGGAACAGTAGGTGGCAGTCCGGTAGCACTTTCAGGAACCATGGATGAAATTGTTGCTTCTGCAAAAGCATGTATTGAAAAAGGGGCAGATGGCGTAGATCTTACTTCCTACCGATATGTAGATGGAGATCCGGTAGTTCTTACAAAAGCAGTGGTTGATGCAGTTGGTGCTGATAAAGTATGCATTGCAGGTAGTATTGGAAATGTGGAACGTATGGATGAAATGAAAAAAGCAGGCGTTGCAGAGTACACGATGGGAAGTGCCCTTTTTAATGCAAACTTTGTAAAAGGTGGAACATTTAGAGAAAATCTGGAATTTGTTCTTGATTATTTAAACAAATAAAATGAGTATCAATAAATTATATTTTAAAAAGTAAGTAAAGGAGAAAAAAAGATGTTAGAAAAATTTGCACATGTATTTCCGGCTATGGTTACACCAATGAATGAGGATGGAAGCTTTAATTATGAAGTGGCTAAGAAACATGCTGACTGGATGATGGATAATGGAATCGGGGGAATCGGAGTTCTGATGGCAGCAGGAGAATACCAGAGTATTTCACTGGAGGAACATATGGAATATGTAAATACTATGGTTCCATATATCAAAAAACGTGGAGCATCTGTGATTGTAGGTTGTTCCAGAGAACGTGTAGAAGATGCATGTGCATTGATGAATAATGCTTATAAAGCTGGCGCAGATGCAGCTATGGTTCTTCCTTCTTTTTACTATAATCAGTCACAGGAGGAAATTATAGATCATTATACCTATTTAAATGATCACTCTGATCTGGATATCATGGTTTACAACAATCCGAATGTAACATCCGGAATTACGCGTGAAACAATGAAAGAACTTTATAAACTTCCGCATGTAAAAATCGTAAAAGATGCTTCTATGATGATTGATATTATGACAGATTTCATCTTTGAAGCAGAACAGGCTGAGGAAGAGAAAAATGTTCTTTGTGGATGTGATTATTTACTGTATCAGGCTTATGCAACAGGTGCAATCGGATGGATCAGTATGACAGCTAATATTCTGCCAAAATTATCTGCAGATTTTCATAATGCGATGATTGTGGAGAAAGATTATCAGAAAGGTCTGGAAATCTATAAGAAGCTTTATCCGGTTGTAAATATGACAGAGCGGTTCCCGGCACCGACACAGGCTGTAAAACACATTCTTTCTGAAGTGATCGGATTTGATGAGGGAATTTGCCGTCGTCCACGTCGTGATATCAGTGATGCAGATAAAGAGCTGGTTGTTGAATGGAGTCAGATCAGAGAACTGGCTAAGACAAATAAAATGTAATTTTGTGAGAGCAGCAAGGAGGGGGTTCTGGTGAAACAGACAGATTATTTGATTATTGGTGCCGGCATTGTAGGCTGCAGTGCAGCTTATCTGTTGACAAAAGAAGGAAAAAAAGTAACAGTTGTCGATAAAAGTTACCCTTGCAATGAAGCTTCAGGGGTAAATGCTGGAGGAATGGAGCTCCTCCAGCAACCTCCTCAATCTTTGCCATTGCATATTCTGGCAGCAGAACTGTGGGACATGTTTCAGAATCAGGATGGAATTGATTGTGGCTATCATCGTACAGGTGGTCTTTACTGTGTATTAAGAGAAGAAGATTTGCCGATGCTTGATGCACAGGAGGAACGCTTTAAGAAAAACAATTTGCCGATAGAACGTTTGAATAAAGCACAGGTTAAAGAAAAAATCCCATATATTGGTGATGAAGTAATCGCTGCAAATTTCAGTCCGATGTCCGGATATTCTAATCCGCTTAAGGCAGGGGTTGCAATTCTTCTGAAAGCAAAAAGTATGGGATGTGAGTTTTATGACCATCAGTTTATTAAAAAAATTGAGCCGGATCCGGATGGGGAAGGATATATTGCATATTCAGATTCAGAACAGTTTTGTGCAAAAAAAATTCTGATCACAGGTGGTATCCGCTCACCGTGGCTGCTGGAGCAGATGGGAGTTCATATTGAATTGGAAGAAAAACATAATATGATCACTGTTACAGAAAAAGCACCGCACTTTATTGATTATACCATTACAACGCCAACTATGACCATGAAACAGACGGCAGAAGGTTCTATTTTGATCGGTGGTGGTCGTGAAGGATATGGAGATCTTAATACGAATGATAAGAAAAAAGATGTTTCCATCAATGGTCTTTGCTTTAATGTACGGGAAGCTAAAAATATTATTCCGTCCATTCAGAAATTGAACATTTTGCGTAGCTGGTCTGGTTTTGAGGGATTTACCCCAGAACGTCTTCCATATATTGGAGAAGTGGAAAAATACCATGGTATTTATTATGCAGTAACGGGATTCTGTGGCTATTGCATTGGCCCGGGTGTGGCTGCTCATGCCATTAAATGTATGAATGGGGAAGCATATTTTGATGTGAATTTGATAAAGGGGGAAGAATCATGTCCAGAATAGAGAATCACATTATTTTGGGAGAGATGGAAGAGAAAAAAATGGTTACGATTGTTGTGGATGGCAAGAAGATTCCGGCAGTAGAAGGAGAACCTATTCTTTCTGCACTTCTGGCAAGTGACATTAAAGTAGCAAATATCAGTCCAAAACATCATGAACCCAGAGGATATTTTTGCGGAATTGGCCGTTGTACGAACTGTGTTATGACAGTAAATGGTGATCCCAATGTGCGGACATGTGTAACACCGGTTGAGGAAGGAATGATTGTTGAAACGCAGAATGGTCTTGGAACGTGGGAGGAAGCATAATGAATAAAGAAGTAGAAATTCTCATTATTGGTGCAGGACCGGCAGGACTTTCAGCGGCGATTGAAGCAGCAAAATATGGTGCGAAAGTACTCGTAGTTGACGAAAATAATAAACCTGGCGGACAGTTATTTAAACAGATTCACAAATTTTTTGGATCCAGAAGACATAAAGCAGGTGTTCGCGGCGTTGATATTGGAACAGAGCTTCTGGAAGAAGTGGAAAAATTAGGTGTGGAAGTTATGCTTAATACGGTGGCATACGGATTTTACCCAAATGGCGAAGGTGTTGCACTGGCGATAAACGGTGAAAAAGGTATGATTGTTTCCCCGAAAAAAATCATCATGGCAACCGGAGCGGGAGAAAATCCACTGGCGTTTCCGGGATGGACGTTACCAGGTGTCGTAGGTGCTGGTGCGATTCAGACCATGATTAATGTACATAGAGTTTCTGTTGGAAAAAGAGTGCTTATGATTGGATCCGGAAATGTAGGCCTGATCGTCACTTATCAGCTGCTACAGGCAGGAATCGATGTTGCAGGAATTGTAGAAGCTGCTCCTTCTCTTGGTGGATATGCAGTGCATGCAGGTAAAGTACGAAGAGCAGGTGTTCCATTATATGTAGGACATACAATTTTGGAAGCCGTTCCGAATGAGGATATGTCTGGTGTAAAAGGAGCGATTATCGCAGAAGTTGACAGCTCATTTCAACCAATTCCTGGCACAGAGCAGTTTATTGAATGTGATGTCATTGGCATTGCAGTAGGTCTTACACCAGATATTGGATTACCTTCTATGGCAGATGTGACATTGGTTAATGCCGGACGACTTGGAGCTCAGGTTCCGATGCATGACAGAAACATGGAGACGACAAAAGATGGAATTTATGTTGCCGGGGATTCAGCCGGCGTAGAAGAAGCATCTTCAGCGATTGAGGAAGGAAAGCTTGCAGGAATAGCAGCAGCCGAGAGCCTTGGAAAAATAGATGCGGAAACAGCGAAAATAGCGAAAGACAATGTATGGAATTCGTTGAATCAGCTTAGAACAGGACCATTTGGTGCGGGGCGTTACACTGCGAAAGAAGAAATCATTCAGCACATGGAAGAATGGAAGGTGAAAAATAATGCTTGCTAGAGACGGATTTTTAGATATAGAAGAGGTTGTAAATATTCCGGGATTTCCGGGAACAGAAACGTTAAATAATAAAAAATGCGTAGTAATTGAATGTAAACAGAACATCCCCTGTAATCCATGTGAAAGTGCATGTCCTCATCAGGCGATTACTGTTGGAAATCCAATTACCAATCTTCCGGTGGTGGATCCGGAAAAATGTATTGGATGTGGTCTGTGTGTGGCACAGTGTCCTGGACAGGCATGTTTTTTGGTAGATATGTCTCAAAAAGAGTACGATACAGTTACCATTCCGTATGAATATTATCCGTTACCTCAGAAAGGTCAGGATGTTTATGGTCTGGGAAGAGATGGAAAATATCTTGTAAAAGCAGAAGTTCTTCGGGTAATCATGACAAAGGTGAATGACCGTACCGCTGTGATAGAAGTAAAAGTTCCAAAAGGATATGGCATGAAAGTACGAAATATTTCTGTGGATGGAAAGAGGATTGCGTCAGAAGAAGATCCTATATTAGAAAAAGGAATGCTGGATAATATTGATGACAATGAAATGTATGTGTGCCGTTGTGAGGAAATTACAAAAGCAGAAGTAATAGCAGCTGTGCGTGCGGGAGCAACCAGTGTGAATGAAGTAAAACGTCTGCTCAGAACGGGTATGGGACTCTGCCAGGGAAGAAACTGTGCTAAGACGATTGAACGGATTATTGCAGCGGAACTAGGTGTGTCACCGGCTAAGGTACCGCAGGCAACAAAGCGAGGACCGGTAAGACCTATAAAATTGACAGGCTATACATCTCTTGATATTGAGGCGCAGGAAGAAATGTTTGAACATGATTGGTAGTACTCGTTTACCGGCAATGGCATTTTCAGGTTGAGAGATCCTTTGGTGTAAAAAAATAGAAAATGCCGTTATAAAATAGTTTCAATTTCAAGAGAGATTAGTATATGATATAAGTGGAGGGGGGTCCTCCACTTATATCATAATCATAGCAAAGGAATCTTTGCAGGAAAATGATTTGAACGCATAAGAGGCAGAGGGAGGGGTTTTTATCTGCTTGGCTGAAAAAGGAGAAAATAATGAGTAATTTTTTTGTCACGTTAGATAATATTATCTGGTCAAATCCGATTATATTTCTAATTTTGGGTTCAGCAGTTTTTTTTACAATAATTTTAAAGGGAGTACAGGTTCGCAATATCGGGCATCAGGTGAAATTATTATTTGGAGCGAGTGATTCTGAAGCTGGTATTTCACCGTTTGCTACATTTTGTACCGTCATTGGTTACAGGGTTGGAACAGCAAATGTTGCCGGCGTCGCAGTAGCTATTTTCTTTGGCGGTCCTGGTGCAGTTTTCTGGATGCTGGTTACATCACTCCTGGATACAGCAATTTCTTATGCAGAATGTTCTCTGGGACAATGTTATAAGATTAAGCAGGATGGAGAGTATCGCGGAGGCGCTTATTATTATATTGAAAGAGGATTAAAATGCAAACCGCTTGCAATTATTTATGCAATTTTAACGTTTATTTGTGTACCGATACTGACGGTGGCACCACATGCGTTTTCTATTACCAGTGGATTTAAAAACAGTTTGCATATTTCGCAATATATCACAGGCGCAATTATAGCGGTGTTACTGTTTATTGTTATTTCCGGAGGCATTAAGCGTATTGCTAAAACGGCAGAGCTGATTGTACCGTTTATGACCATTGGATTTATTATTATGACAGTGGTTGTTATGATTATGAGAATTCAGGAAGTACCGGCGGCACTGGGACTGATTGTTTCAAGTGCATTTGGAGCACATGCAGTATTCGGAGGATTACTGGGAACGGCAGTTCTCTGGGGGGTAAAGAGATCTGTTAATTCTTCGGGAGCAGGAATGGGAGAAGCTGTACCTGCAGCATCTGCAACAGAATGTTCTCATCCGGGAGTACAGGGCCTGGTAAATTCATTTTCGGTATATATTGACTTATTTGTGTGCATTTGTACCGCATTGATTATTATTTTGACAGATTGTTTTAACATTCAGGATGCATCAGGAACTCTGGTTTATATATCACAGGGATCTGAAAATGTAGCAACAGGTGTGGCCGATGTAGGCATTGCATGGACACAGGAAGCTTTAAACATGATTTTTCCGGGTAGCATAGGAGGTGTGCTGCTTTCATTCTTCCTTTTTTTCTTTGCTTTTACAACATTACTTAACTATTACTATCAGGGAGAAACTGCAATCGCATATATTCTTGGAAAAAAATCTCAAAAGACAAGAAAGATCGCTATCTGGATATTAAGAGTTGTAATGCCGTGTATCTTCTTTTATTTTGGAATACAGACAGCATCTACCAGTTTTGCGTCTGGAGAAGTTGGAGTAGGACTCATGGTCTGGTTTAACGTAATTGTACTCCTGCTTATGTCGCCAACAATAAAAAAGATTCATGATGATTATGTAAAACAGAGAAAAGCCGGTGTGGAAAAACCGGTATTTAATCCAAAAAAACTGGGAATTAAAAATGCGGATTTGTGGATGGAAATCAATGCAGACAAGATTTTAGAAGAAGAAAAATAAAAGTGTTTTATATCAGATTGGAAAAGAAGTGAGACTATGAAATATATTTTAGGTATAGACATTGGAACGACAGCTATCAAAGGCGCTGTAATTGGCGAAGACGGGAAAATTTATGGCACACAAACCAGTGAATATTCCCTTACCACTCTTTCTACAGGAGAAGTGGAAGCTGATCTGCAGCTATATATAGATGCCTTTACGAAGTCTGTCAAAGGTGCCATTACAGATGCTGGGGTGGATACAGACAAAATCACCTGTGTCGGATTCTCATCTACTGCAGAAACATGTGTCTTTCTGGATGAAAGAAATGAGCCGCTTTGTAAGGTGATTGCATGGATGGATACAAGGGCGACCAGGGAAGCTGAGTATCTGACAGAACATTTTGAAAAGAAGGATATTATTCAAAAAGTTGGATTTGATGGTATTTATGCGATTCATCCGGTGAGTAAAATACTGGCAGTAAAGAATAAAACACCGGATATTTTTGAAAATACCAGAATGTTTGCGCAGATTAAGGACTATTTTGTCTATCGGCTTACCGGTGAGTATTATACAGATGATTCTACAGCCAGTGATCATGGATTTTATGACATCCGGAATCGATGTTATTGGACAGAAATGTTGGATTTTGTAGGAATCAGAGAAGAGTATTTGCCGAAAATCGTACCGCCGGGAACGGAGATCGGAACGATTTCCAGTCAGGCTGCAATGGAGTTTGGATTGAATCCCAATACAAAAATTAATGTCGGGGCTTTTGATCAGGGGTGCGGGGCAATTGGAGCTGGAAATATAAGACCAGGCATTGCGTCGGAAAGCTCGGGATCAGCTTTGGTTACGGTTACGACAATTGATACATTAAATCCTGATGCAACAGGGGATGTACCGACATTATGCAGTGCAATTCCGGGAAAATATATGTATCAGCCATATTGTACCGGTTCCATCATTATGAAATGGTATCGCGATACATTCTGCGAAAAGGAAAAAATGATAGAGAAACAGACTGGTGTTAATGCATATACGCAGATGGATGAACTGGTAATGTCTACACGTCCTGGGGCAGATGGTTTGATTATGCTGCCATATTTTCAGGGATCCGGAGTACCGGAATTGAATGAAAACGCGCAGGGGGTATACTTTGGCATCACTGCGACTCATACAAGGGGACATTTTATCAGAGCTATTATGGAAGGTCTGGCAATTGCCTTGAGGCGTATGTTGGAATGTGAACAAAAATTAGGGGCAGAGATGACAGAAATACGCTCCTTAGGGGGTGGATCAAAATCCAAAGCATGGTGTCAGATCAAAGCGGATATTCTTGGGATACCGGTAAAAGTTATCGATAACAGCGAAAGTACTGCATGTATGGGATGTGCCATTCTTGCCGGGGTGGCAAATGGTATATGGAATTCTGTGGAAGAAGCTGCGGAACAGTTTGTTTCAATAAAAGAAACCTATGAACCAAATCCTGATAACAGGGAATTATATGAAAAAGTATACAATCAATATGTGGAAGTTACAAAAGCATTAAATCCTGTTTTTAAATAGAATTATAATAAAATTATTAGCATACTCATTTTAAAAAACTTATTATATTTTCACAAAAATCAGAAAGGAGGAAACCGATAAAAAATAGAAGGATTCAGTTTCTTTGTTGTATTTATTTCAAAGAAACTGAGTGTACACAAACTGGAAAAGCGGTTAAATTTCCTGGACAATGTTATGTTTGTCCGAGAAAATTTAACCGCTTTTTAGTTTCCTTAAAATATTTTAAGAAAATTCATATGTGTAATTGTGCTATTTGGAGCCCTGCTGTTTTTTCAAGTTTTTCTGAGCAGTTGACAGCATCAGTTTGATACGGTTCAGCTGGTTTACTTCGCTGGCACCCGGATCAAAGTCGATGGCCACGATGTTGGACATCGGATATTGATGACGCAGCTCTTTGATAACACCTTTACCTACGATGTGGTTTGGCAGGCAGGCAAACGGCTGACAGCATACAATGTTGTTGACACCGGAGTTGATCAGCTCCACCATCTCGCCGGTCAGGAACCATCCCTCACCGGTCTGGTTACCGTGAGATACAATGGATTCTGCATTTTTTGCAGTCTCGTAAATATTTGCCGGCGGTGTGAAATGCTTACTTTCTTCCAATGCTTTATGCGCAACTCCACGCAGTTTTTCAATTGCCCAGATACCAAGATTTGATTTTGTCTTGGTAGATTTCTTGAATCCAAGGACGTCTGTCTTGAAGTTGTTGTTGTAGAAGCAGTAGAGGAAGAAGTCCAGCAGATCCGGAATGACTGCCTCAGCACCTTCAGATTCCAGAAGATCAGCAAGGTAGTTATTTGCCATTGGCATAAATTTAACCAGAATCTCTCCTACGATACCTACCTTTGGTTTCTGAATATCAAGTCTTGGGAGTACATCAAAATCATGCACCATCTCACGACAGTACTGTTTATACTTTTTATGACTGACGAGCTTATCGGTAGATACAAAGTCTGTAATTTTCTGTACCCATTTTTTGTGCAGTTCGTTTGTGGAACCCGGAACTGCTTCATACGGTCTGGTTGCGTAGATACAGCGCATCAGGATATCACCGAATACCAGACAGTACATACCTTTCTGGATCAGAGAGGCATTCAGCTTAAATCCCGGGTTGGATTCCAAACTGCTCAGGTTCAGTGAAATAACCGGAATCTGCGGATATCCGGCTTTTTCCAGTGCACGACGGATGAATCCGACATAGTTGGAAGCACGGCAGCCGCCACCGGTCTGTGACATGATGATGGCCAGATGGTCTACATCATATTTGCCGGAAGTTACTGCATCCATGAACATACCAACGGTGATCAGGGACGGATAGCAGGCGTCATTGTTTACATATTTTAATCCTGCATCGACAGCAGCTTTGTTGTCATTTCCGAGAACGACCAAGTTGTAACCGGAAGCCTTAAATGCAGGCTCTAACAGTTCAAAATGGATCGGAGCCATCTGCGGAGCAAGGATTGTATACGTCTTTCTCATTTCTTCTGTAAAGACGGCACGCTGGTAGCTGGAAGGAACAATCTTACGCTCTTTCGGATTTTTCTCTCTGGTGCGGATGGCAGCGATGAGAGAACGGATACGGATACGTGCAGCGCCAAGGTTGTTTACCTCATCAATCTTCAGGCAGGTGTAAATCTTGCCGGAATGAGTCAGGATATCGCTGACCTGATCGGTGGTAACAGCATCCAGTCCACAACCGAAAGAATTCAACTGGATCAGATCCAAAAAGTCGGTCGTTTTTACATAATTTGCAGCTGCATACAGTCTGGAGTGGTACATCCACTGGTCAAGTACGATCAGCGGGCGTTCTACCTGATGCAGATGGGAGATGGAATCTTCGGTCAGAACTGCAAATCCGTAGGATGTAATCAGTTCCGGAATACCGTGGTTGATCTCCGGGTCAATATGATATGGACGGCCGGCAAGTACGATACCGCGGCGTTTGTTGTCTTTTAACCACTGGATGGTTTCTTCGCCTTTTTTGCGCATATCGTTACGGGCGTTTGCAAGTTCCTGCCATGCAACGTGTACAGCAGCTTTTACTTCAGAAGCCGGAATATCAAAATCTTCTTTCATGATTTCTTCGAGACGTTTTGTTAAAGTTTCCTCATCTGCGAATGACATGAATGGATTGTATAACTTTACTTTTCCGGATGTAATGTCATCTACGTTGTTTTTGATATTTTCTGCATAAGAAGTAACAATCGGGCAGTTGTAGTTGTTGCCTGCATCCGGGAACTCTTTACGTTCATAAGGAATACATGGGTAAAAGATGGAGTCGATGCCCTCTTTGATCAGCCATGTAATATGTCCGTGGGCAAGTTTTGCCGGATAACACTCGGACTCACTCGGAATGGACTCAATACCAAGTTCGTAAATCTTTCTGGTAGAAGCCGGAGAGAGTACGAGACGGAATTTCAGTGCTTTGAAAAATGTTGCCCAGAACGGATAGTTTTCGTAAATGTTCAGGACTCTTGGCATACCGAGAGTTCCGCGGGTTGCTTCTTCCTCACTCAGAGGTTCGTAGTCAAAGATACGATGCAGCTTATATTCAAACAGGTTTGGGATCTGTTCTTTGTTTTTCTCTTTACCGATACCTTTCTCACATCTGTTTCCGGTAATGTACTGACGGTTTCCGGAGAATTTGTTGATGGTGAGCAGGCAGTTGTTGGTACATCCGCCACAGCGGGCCAGTTTTGTTTCAAATTTCAGATCGTTGATCTGGTCAATGGACAGCATGGTTGTCTCTTTGCCTTCGTAACGGTCGCGGGCAATCAGTGCGGCACCGAATGCACCCATGATACCGGCAATGTCCGGGCGGATTGCTTTGCATCCGGAAATAGTCTCAAAGCTTCGCAGTACAGCGTCATTGTAGAAGGTACCACCCTGAACAACAATGTTCTGACCAAGTTCTGTCGGATCGGACAGCTTGATTACTTTAAATAATGCATTTTTGATAACAGAGTAAGCCAGACCTGCGGAAATATCAGCAACAGATGCGCCTTCTTTCTGTGCCTGTTTTACTTTGGAGTTCATAAAGACAGTACAACGTGTTCCAAGGTCGATCGGGTTTTTCGCAAATAATGCTTCTTTTGCGAAATCCTGTACGGAATAGTTCAGAGATTTTGCAAAAGTTTCGATGAAAGAACCACAACCGGAGGAACATGCCTCATTTAACTGTACGCTGTCAACGGTGTTATTTTTGATCTTGATACATTTCATATCCTGACCACCGATATCGAGGATACAGTCAACCTTCGGATCAAAGAAAGCAGCAGCGGTGTAGTGAGCAACGGTCTCTACTTCACCTTCATCCAGCATCAGAGCAGCTTTTACCAGTGCCTCGCCGTAACCGGTGGAGCAGGAAGATACGATGTGCGCATCTGCCGGAAGCTGTTCGTAAATCTCTTTGATAGCAATAATGGAAGTGGTCAGCGGGCTTCCGTTGTTGCTGCTGTAGAAGGAGTACAGCAAGGTACCATCTTCTGCAACCAGAGCAACTTTTGTTGTAGTGGAACCTGCATCAATTCCAAGATAGCAGTTACCACTGTATGTAGAAATATCGCCTTTTTTTACACATGCGCCATTGTGGCGAGCAGTGAATTCGTCGTAAGCGGCCTGATCTGCAAACAGCGGATCCATACGTTCTACTTCGAATTCCATGTGGATCTCACCTTTTAATTTGCCAAGAAGATCTTCTAAGGATACCTGATTTTCTTCCTTGTAATTTAAAGCAGAACCGATAGCTGCAAAAAGGTGGGAGTTTTCAGGAACGATTGTATGCTCCTCATCCAGTTTCAGTGTGCGGATAAATGCTTCTTTCAGTTCGGATAAGAAATGAAGCGGACCGCCAAGGAATGCAACGTGACCACGGATCGGTTTACCACAGGCAAGACCACTGATGGTCTGGTTTACGACTGCCTGAAAAATAGAAGCAGACAGGTCTTCACGGGTTGCCCCTTCGTTGATCAACGGCTGAATATCTGTTTTTGCAAATACACCACAACGGGCAGCAATCGGGTAGATTGCTTTATAATTTTTCGCATATTCGTTCAGACCGCTGGCATCTGTCTGGATCAGGGAAGCCATCTGGTCGATAAAGGAACCAGTACCGCCGGCACAGATACCGTTCATTCGCTGCTCAACATTGCCGCCTTCAAAATAAATGATCTTGGCATCCTCACCACCAAGCTCGATGGCTACGTCTGTCTGTGGAGCTGCGTCCTGCAGAGCGGTAGATACGGCGATAACCTCCTGTACGAAAGGTACACCGAGGTGTTTTGCCAGTGTCAGACCACCGGAACCGGTGATCATAGGACAGAGCTGGATCTGTCCGAGTTTTTCATATGCTTTATGAAGCAGATCGGTGAGCGTTTCGCGGATATTTGCGAAGTGGCGCTCATAATCGGAAAAAACTAACGTATTCTGATCATCCAAAATTGCAATCTTTACCGTAGTTGATCCGATATCAATTCCAAGTTTGTGTAATTTTAAATTATCCATTTTACCACCTATATATGTTGATTGATTGTCTGAAATCGTTGATTTTTTCATAAAAACGGATCTCAGAAGTTTCATATTAATATGTATAACGCTTGTCTGATCACAAGCGAACTTCATTATACGACAGGAAAGGGCAAAATACAATCTTTTTATAATTTCTTTATGATTTGAATGGGGGCTTTGTGTTGTTATTTCCGTTATTTTTGATTATAATTATTTCAGCAGGTTTTGAAACTTGCAAAAGATGAAAATAATTCGATTCAAGTCGAACGCACGTGAGACTTGGTGCGTGATTCTGGTCAGCGCAAGCTGACATCTTCTTTTCAGAATCACTGCACTCTACACTCCGTTCCGGTCGGCGCAAAACCATTGTCTCCCAGACAATGTGCGCCCTCGCGGAGCATTTATCTCAGTCGGAGATTGAACTCCCACTGAGAAATACTTGTTACTACTCACCACTTGCAGAAGTGGGAGTCTCATCTCAGACTGAGATGAAGTTGCTATCACATATAGTTTTGATACAGAAAAAATAATTGCAAATGAAGATGTCGTAGGAATACAGTTTGGAGATGAGCATTCTGTGAATCCGTTGGCAGATGCTACGACATATCATCTGATTATGACATCAAGAGAATGTATGGTAGTATCTATGCATAATCATCCATCTTTGTCATTGATATCGGTAACAGATATTCGCTTTTTCCTTCAATATGGCAGCATTCGTTTACGGGAATTATATATGAAGACAGATAGTAGGAGGTGTGGGCATGCGGTACGATTATGCCAGATTAGTCGTCTGGCTGTTCTTTTTTCGCAAATGTAGAAAATACGCATATCTTAAAAGAAAAAGGAAAAAGTTATGAATCCTTATTTTGAATCCGAGTATGGAGAATCCCGTATGCTGCACAGCTGTCCGGGGCTGATTCATGTGGTAAAAGAGGGGGATACTTTATATAAAATCTCACAGTATCATCATGTGAGTGTGACAGATATATTGGTGGCAAATCCGTATGTGAACGTCTATAATCTGCAGATCGGAGATGAACTGTGTATTCCGGTTGGAAAAAAGATCATGCGGGATGAATCATAAAAATGTAGTCCGGTTCATCTATATTAATTCATAAAATGCGGAAAGCTTTTTAATATATAGGTGAACCGGACACGAAAAATTCAAAGTTTGCTACGTTGACAAAGTGAAATCCGCTCTATATAATCAAAAGATAGCCTTCTTTGTCTGATTGTTTATGGAAACAGGGGTATGGACAGTAAAAGAGGCGAAAATAAAACGAAAGTAGGAAACAGCATGCATTTTTTGAATAAAATGGAACGCAAGTTTGGAAAATTTGCCATTCAGGGATTGATGAAATATATCATTCTCTTTTATGTGGCAGGCTACCTGATCAATATTCTTGCGCCGCAGGCGTATGGTTTTCTGACGCTGGAGCCGTTTATGATTTTCCATTACGGACAGGTTTGGCGACTGGTGTCCTGGGTATTGATTCCACCACCAACCGGAAATATTATTTTTATGCTGATCATGGTTGTGCTTTATTATCAGCTTGGTACTGCGCTGGAGCGCACCTGGGGCGCATTTCGATTTAATGTTTACATTTTTGGCGGAATGATTTTTACGGTGCTTGGAGCATTACTTTTGTATGTGATCTATGGCGTAAATACACCGATACCAATGGGGTCCAGTTTTAGCACCTATTATATTAATATGACAATTTTCCTGGCATTTGCAGTGTGTTATCCGGATATGCGAATCATGCTCTGGTTCATTATCCCGATAAAAATGAAATGGATGGCAGGTTTTTATGCAGCACTGATCATTTACAGTATGATTATTTCAAGCTGGGGAGCCAGAGTTGCTATTATCGCATCTATTCTGAATTTCCTGATTTTCTTTTTCAGTACACGCAACTATCGCAGTGTATCGCCAAAAGAAGTACACAGGAAGCGGACGTATCACCGTCAGGTACAGCAACCGAAAGGTGTCACACGCCACAAATGTGCGATTTGTGGACGGACAGAACTGGATGATCCGAATCTGGAGTTCCGTTTTTGTTCCAAATGCAATGGAAATTATGAATATTGTCAGGATCATCTGTTTACCCATGAACATGTAAAATGACAGGAGTTCTGTGAATAAAAGGTTAAAATGCTGAATGTGATCACATGTTAGCTTTAAGGACAGTTTTATGGGATCTATAACAGCAAGATTCTTACTTAAAATACAGGAGAGAGAGGTTTGATTATGGAAAATGAAGCAATTTCCAGAAATTTTATTGAGCAGATTATTGACAAGGACATAGAGGAGGGCAGATGTGAGACCGTATGTACCCGTTTTCCACCGGAACCGAACGGATATCTTCACATCGGACATGCAAAATCTATCCTTTTAAACTATGGACTTGCTCAGGAATATCATGGAAAATTCAACATGCGTTTTGATGATACCAACCCGACAAAAGAAAAAGTAGAGTTTGTTGAGTCCATCAAAGCAGATATTGAGTGGCTGGGCGCTGACTGGGAGGACAGACTGTTCTTTGCATCCGATTATTTTGACCAGATGTATGAAGCTGCCGTAAAACTCATCAAAAAAGGAAAAGCGTTCGTCTGCGATCTGTCTGCAGAGGAGATCCGTGAGTACCGCGGAACTCTGACAGAGCCGGGTAAAAACAGCCCATACCGTGACCGTAGTGTAGAAGAAAACCTGGAATTATTTGAAAATATGAAAAATGGCATGTATCAGGATGGAGAGAAAGTTCTGCGTGCAAAAATCGATATGGCTTCCCCGAACATCAACATGCGTGATCCGGTCATCTATCGTGTAGCTCATATGACACATCATCGTACCGGAGACAAATGGTGCATCTACCCGATGTATGACTTCGCTCATCCAATCGAGGATGCAATAGAGGGTGTAACTCATTCTATCTGTACACTGGAGTTCGAGGATCATCGTCCTCTGTACGACTGGGTAGTAAGAGAGCTGGAGTATCCGCATCCACCAAAACAGATCGAGTTTGCAAAACTGTATCTGACTAACGTGGTAACCGGAAAACGTTACATCAAGAAATTGGTTGAAGATGGCATTGTAGACGGATGGGATGATCCGCGTCTGGTTTCCATTGCAGCACTGAGAAGAAGAGGATTTACACCATCCTCTATCAAAAAGTTCGTAGAGCTGTGCGGTATTTCAAAGAGCAACAGTTCTGTGGATTATGCAATGCTTGAGTACTGTATCCGAGAGGATCTGAAGTTAAAAGCATCCCGTGCCATGGCGGTACTTGATCCGATCAAACTGGTAATTGATAACTATCCGGAAGGTCAGACCGAGGAACTGGAAGTAGATAACAACATGGAAAATCCGGAGCTTGGCAAACGTGTCGTTCCGTTTGGTCGTGAGGTTTATATTGAGCGTGAGGACTTCATGGAAGAACCACCGAAAAAATATCGTCGTTTGTATCCGGGCAATGAAGTTCGTCTGATGAATGCATATTTTGTAACCTGTACTGGATTTGAGAAAGACGAAGATGGAAAAGTGACAGTAGTACATTGTACTTATGATCCGGAGAGCCGCGGAGGAAACAGCCCGGACGGAAGAAAAGTACGTGGAACTATCCACTGGGTATCAGCAGCAGATGCAGTAAAAGCACAGGTTCGCCTGTATGAGAATATCATTGACGAGGAGAAAGGTGTATACAATGAGGACGGAAGTCTGAATCTGAACCCGAATTCTCTCACTGTACTGGATAACTGCTATGTGGAGCCATCTTTACTGAAAGCAGAAAAATACGACAGCTTCCAGTTTGTAAGAAATGGTTTCTTCTGTGTAGATGCAAAAGATTCCACATCGGAGCATCCGGTATTCAACCGTATCGTATCCTTAAAGAGCTCATACAAACTGCCGACACAGGCTTAGGAGAAAATGAAAGAATTAGCGATTACGCTTGATACAGAAAAAAAACAGCCTTTATATGAACAAATTTACGAAGCCCTGCGGGAAGCAATCTTGCAGGGCCGTATTTTACAGGGGGAAAAACTGCCTTCTACCCGGTTTGAGGCGGATTATCTGCAGGTGAGCCGCAGTACAGTAGAGCTTGCTTATGATCAGTTAGTTTCCGAGGGTTATATACATGCCGAACCATATCGCGGTTATTTTGCCTGTGATGTGCGGGAACTGTATGATCTGACGGATATTCATACAGCAGATACACAGAGCCAGAGTATATTGACAGAAATCAGATCTGAAATAGCCGCTGAGAAGGATCAAAAGGAAACCTATCGGATTGATTTTTCACTGAATGCGTTGGCATTGGAGAGTTTTCCATATAATGGCTTAAGTAAAATTATGAAAAATCTGCTTCTGGACGAAGGGGAACAGATCATGAGCAGCGGAAGTGCTTTCGGAGAGGCAAATCTCAAAGAGACCATCTGTGACTATCTGTTTCATGCGCGAAACGTCCGGTGTGTGCCGGAACAGATCGTGATCGGAGCCGGAAATGAATATTTGCAGCTTTTACTGGCGCAGATGCTTGGAAAAGAACATTGTGTAGCAATGGAATCCCCTACATATCTGAGGGCATACAAAACTTTCCGGAATATTGGTTTCCCGGTGCAGGAAGTAGCATTGGATGAGTCCGGAATGCGGGTGGATCTGTTGCGGGAAACAGATGCCAGCATTGCCTATGTGATGCCATCGCATCAGTTCCCACTTGGAATCGTCATGCCGATGAAACGCAGACTGGAACTGTTAAACTGGGCGATGGAAGAACCGGAACGCTATATTATCGAAGATGATTATGACAGTGAGTTCCGCTATAAGGGAAAACCGATTCCGGCTTTGCAGGGGATTGATCGTTTTGGACGTGTGATCTATCTGGGAACCTTTTCTAAAAGTGTGGCACCTTCTACCCGTATCAGTTATATGGTGCTTCCAAAACAGTTGTTATCCAGATTTCGGGAATGTTGCGGATTTTATGCCTGTACCGTGCCGAATCTGATGCAGCAGGCAATCTGTCAGTTTATGAAAGCGGGATATTTTGAAAAAAATCTCAACCGTATGCGTGCGATTTATAAGGCAAAACATGATTTTATGCTGGCAGAATTGCGTAAGTATCCATGGGTGTTAAATATCATGGGGGAAAACTCCGGCTTGCATCTGTTAGTGGAAGTTGGCACGACACTGACAGAGCAGGGTGTGATTCAGAAATGCGCAGAGCAGAAAATTCGTGTGTACGGATTGTCAGAGTATTACATCAGTCAGAATCCGAAGCGGGAGCATCCGATTTTGCTTCTGGGATATGGCGGGCTGACAGAAGAACAGATTGCAGATGGATTGCAGATGATTGATGGGGTTTTGGCGGAAATGGCGTGTCAGACTCTGTGAATCTATGGAATGCAAGTTTGGGTAAAAAATGAATAAGTAAAGGAAAGCAGCTCTTATGTCGCGTGACATAGGAGCTGTTTTTCTATGCTTAAATTGAGAAAATTTCAAAAAAATTTTCAGAGTACATAAAGAATACAGATTGATTTTATATAATAAAAACAAGAAAGAAAGACATGAAACAGAAGTGTAGAGTGCAGTGATTCTGAGAAGAATATGTCAGCTTACGCTGACCAGAATCACGCGCCAAGTCTCACGTGAGTTCGACTTGAATAATGTATACGGAGAGTCACTTATCAAAAAATATATCTGAACGGAAAATTTGGGGGTGAGATGTTATGATGCGAAACATACGGATAGAAGTACAGAAAATTTTACATTTGCCATATTTATTACTTGGTGTGGCAGGAATTATTGCTTTGTGTCTGACTGCAACGGGAGACATGAACGTTGGCGGCAGTCAGATATCTATTTTTTCATTGCTGATAAGACCAGAAGTTACTAACACTCCGCATACTGCATTTGAATTGTGGCGGGCAGGCATCGGAGGCTGGCTGACCGTATTTGCACCGATGCTTCTGACATTGGGATATATGATCTCACTGTCCGGGGAAAGGCAGAATGGTCAAATCCGATTTGCGCTGATGAGATCCGGAAAATTGCGATATTGTATTTCCAAGGTTTGCGGTGGAGCGTTGGCTGGAGGAATTATTTTCCTGATCGGTTATGCGGTGTTCGGGTTGCTTATGATGATTCGTTTTCCATCGTTAAATACGCTGCCAGTGAAAGAACAGGAGTTTTATCTGATGGGAAGCACGCTTGCGGCGGAAGTTGTGAAACGTCTGATTGGAGCATTCCTTTATGGTATGATGGGCAGCCTGTTTGGAATTGGTGTGGCAATTGCTTTTCGGGATAAATACATGCTGATCTGTTTGCCGTTTATGATCAATTATATTTATCAGCAGGTACTTGGAAAACTGGCGTCAGATTGTATGGTGGCAGAAAAATATGAAAAAATTACATGGATCGAGGCTGTGAGACCAGAATCGATTATGAATATATCGAGAAGTGTGACCTGGTTGATTCCGTTTGTGGTGATGTTGGTCATTTATCTAGTATTAATTGATGTATTTTATCTCAGTATGAAGTTAAGTACAGTTCAGTGATGGAATATTTGTAAAAATATAATGTGATTTGAGGTGAATTTATCTCAGTCGAGAAGACTCCCACTTCTGCAAGTGGTGAGTAATAACAAGTCTTTCTCAGTGGGAGTACAATCTCCGACTGAGATAAACGCTCCGCGGGGATGTGCAGTGATTCTGAGAAGAATATGTCAGCTTTCGCTGACCAGAATCACGCACCAAGTCTCACGTTTGTTCGACTTGAATTTTGGTACAAATAGTTTCAAGCGAGGATGAACAGGAATTAGTAAATGCAAAAAAATAAAATGATTTGGGGAGGAGCAAAAACGATGATCGAGGTTAAAAATATTTCTCTGGCTTTGAATAAACGACAGATTTTAAACAACGTTTCACTGACCTTAAAGGAAGGCAACATTTATGGTCTGGTAGGAAATAACGGCAGCGGAAAAACAATGCTGATGAAGTGCATGTGTGGATTTATCCGCCCAACGGAAGGTACGGTGGAATCCAACGGAAAAGTGATCGGACGGGATGTGGATTATTTACCGGATGCTGGAGTGATCATCGAAACACCGGGATTTATTCCCTATTACAGCGGCTTTCAGAACTTGAAAGTGCTTGCCGGAATCAAAAACAAGATTTCTGCAAAGGAAATCCGGGAAGCAATACAGACAGTCGGGCTGGATCCGGATCTGAAACTTCCGGTGAAAAAATACAGTCTTGGAATGCGGCAGAGACTGGGACTGGCGCAGGCAATCATGGAAAATCCGTCGGTATTGATCCTGGACGAGCCGATGAACGGATTGGATAAGAACGGGGTGGAAGAAATTCGAAAGCTGTTGCTATTCATGAAAGATGAGCGCAAGATCATTGTGATTGCCAGTCACAATGCAGAAGACATTCGTGTACTTTGTGATGAAGTACATGAGATGGAACAGGGAGAGTTAATTTAAGCATATGTTGATTCAGAGAGAATAACGTAAATGAAAGAGAATGCTGAAAACATGATTTAGGAGAAGTCGATATGTATGTGGGGAGGGAATTACTATGACAGAAAAAGGTACGATTAAACAGACATTATTAGGTGGGCTGACCGTAGGATTACTCCTTTTATTATTTGTATTATGTGGATGTGGAAATACGAAAAGTCAGCAGGAAGACAAGAACCAGCGGTCACAGAGCGCAGAGACGAAAAAAATAAATTTTTCTGAGGAAAAGTATGAGGAAAAAATCGTAGACAACAGAATTGCTATAGCAGAATATCCAAATCACTATGAGCAGGAAATACAGGAGATTCAGGACTTATCCTATCCGAACATTCATTTTACAGAGGATTGTACATTTGATCCATTTCCAGAAGAACTTTCGAGATTATCTGTATTTTATACGACAGCACATGGAATGTCTGTGCAGGAAGGGCTTGAGACATTAGAAAACTGGCTGGTAAGCATCGGAAAACAGGAAGAGATTGATCTGGAAAAAGAAGTACGTGTCATAGGAGCTGATTTAGAAATGGATGAAAGTAAAGGTGCACCGGAATGTTATCCTTTATTGTCAGATGTTTCAATCGAACAGTTAGGAAGTGGAGATGCGTTACTTCTGGATACGAAACAGTGCTACGCTATGGTTGGCGTAGAGGGGATTTTTATGATGAGCGATGGAAAACTCAGTGCGTATCTTGGAGAAAACCCGAAACCAATCAACGATATTTATCTGAAATATGATCTTAAACTGCTTCAGTCAGGAAACCTGGAGGAGCTAAAAGAAGAAGTCTATCCTCTCATTTCCGGAGACTATAAGATTGGGGAAAGTGCAAAACAGGTAAAAGAATATTTTGAAAAAGGGACACCATTTCCAATGGCAGAAGGAGTAAAAATTGATATCCCGGATGTAAGTGTGTATCGCTTGGAGGCTGATACCTGCATGTATACTTTTAATGTCAGAAGATGGTTTGAAAATATGCCTTACCTGTATCTGCAGGATACCGATATTGCAAATTCTTATGAAGGCTATGCAATTGAGGAGTCGCTGAAATATGTCAATGTCGTTGATGATACAGGCGTATCTACATTTAAAGGACCGTCAGAGTCTGATGTGGTTCACCCGTTGTATCAGGATACACAGATGGTTGGAGTGGAACAGGCGTTAGATATTGCAAGCAAAAAATTGGCATCCTTTTTGAAACTGGAGGTGCAGGAAGTAAAAATTGGTTACGCAAGTTATATGACGGACACTGGTCAGGGATTTAATGAAGATACATCAGTTTATTATCCGTTCTGGAAATTTAGTGGAATCAATACAGTAAAGAATCAGGTGTTGAATGTCTATGTCGATATGATTTCAGGGGCGGTGTATTATACGTTTGGCAATGCGTAAATAACGGACTAGGTCATGTCAAAAAATAAAAAACATAAATAAGAAAGATGTATTGGAATATTTTACCGCAGAATAAGCATTCCCCCGCTTCAAGTGCGTAGAGCACTAAGCGGTGGGGAAGGGGGGATTGAGGTGAAAAGTGGTGAAACCGGAAAAATTAAGGGAAACATCAGAGCAGTATTTCACATCAGCAGTGTGGAATTTCAGCGCTGGATGCGCAGCAGCCGCCTGATCATTCTTGGCGTGATGCTGGTGTTTATACATATGCAGATTATTATAACATTACAGGATTGCGCGGTTCGTATGGGGGAGCCGGTAACGATATTGGAAGCATTTGTGGCATTGGGAAATTCCGGTGTAATCGTGTTGATTTTACCGGCATTGTTTCTGGTGCTGTTATCTGATTTTCCACAAAAAGGCGGTATTGATTTTCTGTATCAAATGCGTTGTTCCAAGAAAACGTGGATCTGGGGACAGATTTTCTTTGCACTGGAAGCAGTTGTATTTCTGGTAGCTTTTCTGATCGTATCTTCTTGTATCATGATGAGTGGAAAAGGTGTCTGGCAGATGAAATTCAGTAATGCGGTAACGTATTATTCCAGTACTTTTCCAGAACGGACAGGCGATTATATCTTGCAGTTACTTCCAGAAAATCTGTATCAGCAGATGTTGTTTTCAACTGCGGTACTACACACTATATTGATGCTGTTTTTATATTTTTTTCTGCTGGCAATGATTTTACTTTTTGCAGCACTGTGTAATCGGAAGTTTGTAGGAGTTCTGGTGGATGGAATACTAATCGTACTTGGAACAGTAAGCTGCTCAGCAAATGCAGCGTGGATGTGGTTATTTCCGATGGCACATGCAATTCCGTGGGTTCATTATGAAAAATATCTGCGGGCGCAGGTATTTCCAATCTGGGGATCTTATCTGTATCTGGCAGGAAGCTGTGTGGGATTGATGATTGGATGCATGTTTGCAGCGAAGAAATATCAGGCGGGAAGGTAATAACAAATAATAAAGGAAAGGGGCAGTGTTATGAAACATAAAAAACATTTACTTGGGGTTATGATGATTGGAACAATGCTTGCAGTAACCGTATTATCCGGCTGTGAATCTGGAAAAACAAAAGAATTGGAAAAAACAGAGACGGTTTCACAGGACAATTTAGTAACATTAAAGGAAGCGCGCAAGCAGGCGGAAAATTTTGAATCAGAATACAAAAATCTGGACTTTTCGGAAGCACAGATAAAAATCCCGGATGTGCAGCAGGTTTATGAGATGGAGTTTCCAATATCGACAGATTCTTTTGATCGTCAGGTGGAGAAATTTGAGGAAAATATCCGGTTGTATGAAGGACTGGATGATAGGGTGGATCTGAAGCAGCATATGACATTGATGTACTGGGATGTGGCACAGAATGACCGGCTTATTATCCCAATTTTGGAAGCAACAGATGAACAGAAGGAGCAGGTGCAATATTTGGGCTATAACGATGGAACCTGCTCCGAACTGGTGATATTTTCCACCTTTATGCTGGAACTGGGAGATTATTCCGTGCCAACAGCACTGACTGGAGAGGAAGAGGATTATTCAAACAGACCTTATGGTTATCGGGGTATGAATCTGGGACATTCTGTTCAGAAATATGATCTGTCAAAAGATGATATCACTGGGATCAGCTATCCGTTATCTGATGGGGAGCTTGCGTTGACGGATGCAGTGCAGTTTGTGGAACAGCATATGAAAGAGGATTATTATTTTGTAGGTTCAGAATATCTGGATTATCATGTGTTACAGATTGATGTGCGGCAGCTGTCGGATGAGATCTATTATTATGAATTTGATATGGGAACTTCCTATGAGGGGCTTGCTTTGAATTACGATGATGCAACGGAGGTAGAGAAGGAGGGCGAAAGTGATGATGTGTTGAAACCGGAGGCTTTTGGAACGAATCATTTTGTGTCGATGTTTCAGAAAGACAGGCTTGGATTTTGTTGAGGTAAGATAACGTAACCTTTTTTGTAGGGGCGGTTATCTTACCTCTTTTTGATATATGTTAGATAGCATAACTCTTTACGTCGGCTCCTATCTGTCTGAAATAGGAGATACTTTCGGTTGGCTTGTCGCCTGTATCAACTCTGCCGACAAAGCTATAAAAGATTTCAATTTTTCGGGTGTTCGTTTCCTTATCCAGTTCGTGAATAAGAATACGGTCGATAAATTCATGGACGTTCTCGTAAGTCAATTCCTCAATCGCCGTATATTTACGGACAAGGGTAACAAACCTTTTCACGTCTGCGCTGCGCTCGGCGGCGGTGTCAAGCTCCTGTGTCAATTCCGCGATACGTCGCGTCAGCGTCTTTTTTTCTTCATCATAGCCGGAAGTCAAGAAAGCAAATTGTTCATCAGAGAGCTTCCCTAAAGCGTTGTCCTCATACAGTTTACGGAATAAGACGTTTAATTCGCTCATTCTGCCCTGTGCCTTGTCAAGCTCCTTGTGCTGCTGCGCCATTGTTTTCTTCATGGCTTGCTCGCTGCACTCATTCGCCGTTTGGATAAATGCCTGTTCGTGGGTCTGCACATAGGACAGTACCCGTTGCAGGTCGGCAAGGACAAGTTCTTTCAATACGCTTTTACGGATATAATGTGTGGTGCAAAGTTCCCCGGTTCTGATACGGTTTCTGTATTTCCCGCAAGTGTAAGCGTGTTTTCGCTCTAATGTTCCGGCTCCCTGCTGCAAATACATTTTGTAGCCGCAATCTCCGCAAAAGAGAAGTCCCGAAAAAATGTCGATTTCGTTTACTTTCGTAGGGCGGTGTTTGGTAGCAATCCGTTTCTGTGCAAGGTCAAAGGTTTCTTCATCAATCAAAGGTTCATGTGTGTTAGGGAAGAAGTATTGCTTTTCTTCCGGGTTCTTCTTTGTCTTTTTTGATTTGTAAGATACCTTATAGCTTTTGCCTGTAATAGTATGCCCCAAATATTCCTTACGGGTAAGAATGTCATACAGCGTCTTATCCGGCCAGTTGTAAATACAGTTCGGGTGTGGGCGCGGGTGGCGGCAGCTCCCGGAACGACGATAACGCATTTCGGAAACGGTCAGTATTTCATGCTCTCGCAGCCAGTTCTGTATTTCACAAATACGGTCGCCGCGCACATACATAGCAAAAATCTGTTTTACAATGTGTGCTGTTTCCGGGTCGGGCAATAAATGATTGCGGTCGTTAGGGTCAGCTATGTAGCCGTAAGGCACTTCGCCATTGACGCGCTCGCCTTTCTGCGCCTTTGCCTGTTTGACCGCCCGAATTTTCTTTGAAGTATCGCGAGCGTAAAACTCATTAAACCAGTTTCGCAGCGGGGTAAATTCGTTGTCGTCCCTTGCTGTGTCTACACCGTCGTTAATGGCGATATAGCGCACTTCGTATTCCGGGAAAACAATTTCGATAAGCTCCCCGGTTTTAAGATAGTTACGTCCAAGACGGGAGAGGTCTTTTGTTATGACCGTTGCCACGTTTCCGGCTTCTACCTCGCGGAGCATGGATTGAAGCCCCTCACGCTCAAAACTTACACCGGAAAATCCGTCATCAACGAAAAAGCGCGTATTGAAAAAATGGTGGTCGTCTGCGTACTTCTGTAAAATTAGCTTTTGGTTCTGTATGCTTTCGCTTTCTCCGGCTTGCATATCCTCTTGACTTAATCTGCAATATAAAGCGGTTATCTTGTCTGCCTGTAACATTTTGTCCTCCTCTCTGACAGCAGACAAGCATGGTATTTGTACTGATAAAATTATACCATGAACCGCTGCTAAAGTCATGTCCTAAATATGAAAAAACGCCCTATTTTCGGGCGTTTGCGGCGTTTAGCTCCATATCTTTACGAATGAGCTTTTTTATCTTTTTGTCGAGTGTATCCGTCGCTCGTTCACTCTGCGCCGAACATACAAGATAAGTAACTTTTCCAATTTTGTGTTCCGTTGTGGTAACGGAAGATTGATTTTGCGACAAAAGAAAAGCCCCCTTTCTTTCGCTCGTTTAATAGTTCAGTTTATGAATAGTGGCAAGTCCACTATTCCCGGTAATTTATAAAGGAGCTTTAATCAGACGGTCAATTAGCTTCTTAACCTCACGGGAATTGCACCCCTGCGCGGTTCTCGCGCAGCCCTACCCATTGCCTGCGACGCTCTGAACGCTCGGACTATGGCGATAAGGGAGTATCATTATGTATTTTGCGCTTCGTCGCCGACAGGCTGCTATGCCTGTTTTCCGGCGTCGGTGTTGGTCGCTCGGTTATCCCGGGCGGGAAAGTCCCGCCGGGATAACGTCATGGCGCACCCGCCGCATGGCTCGGCGCAAAAGGAACGTATCTGATTTGCCCTATGCTGCGCCGCCGTTATCTTGCGCCGCTTTCTTTGTCAAGGTACAAAAGACAGAAATACGCAAAGCGGAAAGGGGTGGAACACTTCGCTTTTTTAATTATCTGTCTTAAAGGATAGGACAGCCCGCATGAGCTTTGCTTGCAGCCGTTCCCGTAAGTCCTCGTCTACGCCGTAATAGGTATTGCCGCTTTCGTCGCGGATTTTCTTCATAGACAAATGGGCTATGTAGCTTTGGTAGTGCTGCATTACAATTTTCATGGCGTCGGGGTCGCCCTTTGTCGCGGCTAAAATGACCGGGTAGGGTAACAAGCCGCGCTCATTTTCATTACAATTCGTTCCATTCATCAGCGCGTTCCTCCAAATATCGTTTTAGCAGTTCAAAAGAGCTTGTCCGTCTATACTGTACTGTGCTGCGGGGTACTTTCATAAGCTCCGCGATTTCAGCGTCGGTCATGCTGAAAAAGTAATACAGTAAAACAGCTTGCCGTTTTTCTTCCGGCAGGGAGTGCATTGCTTCGGCAAGCAGCTTCGCCGTAATCTTCAAACCGCCTGCACAAAAAGCGTCCTCGTCCTCATTGACAAAATATCTGTCAACGGTATAAAGCTGCTTTTCCTCATGCGGGGCAAGGTCTGAAAAGTTGACTTCGTGCTTTCGCCGACTTTTGCTTTCCCGGCAGGCGTCAATCAGTTCGTTGCGTAGCGTGTGTTTGCAGTACGCATTAAACTCACATCTTGTCTGCCATTCCAACCGATTAGGATAATCCATGTTCTCACCCCCTTTCGTCCCGGGGGCGGGTTATTTATCCCCTTTCGGCTGCCTTCCACGGACGCACCGCAGATTTGCCAAACGGAATAGAAAAGTTTTTCAAAAAAGTTTTGAAAAACACAAAATGCGCCCGTCTGCAAGGCGCAGACGGACGCAAAGGAAATGTAAGCAGTATTCAGATGATTTGACAGTTCATACTCATGGGTAGACTTGCCCGGTGGTGGAGCTATGCTTTTTTTAATTGATGAAGCTCATGGGTATTATGGAATACCAAAGTAGACACGGCGGCAACCTCCTAAAATGCCGCCGTGTCAGTTCACGGTGTTTGGGTCGTCGTAGGTTTGGGATAGACGAAAAGAAACGGCGGCTCTGAAAAATCAAAGCCGCCGCGATAGAATAGGCGCGTGAAAATGTGTCTGCTTTACGACGGCTTTTTTTCTTTTGCCGTCGTGCGGCAGATATTATATTTCTATTTTATAACTCATTTATGGTTGCTGTTATTGCCATGTTTCTTATACGCTTTGCCGGGGCATATACAGCCAAAATACACGAAACAAGAACCAAAAGGACTATGATTTCCATTGGAACAACAGGGACTTTCCATGTTCCTCCGAAGTGCGTAACAATTATCTTTACATAAATCAGATAGTGAAGCAACAGACCTAAAACAAATCCAATAATTGTACCACAGGCAGCGTAAGTGATTGCTTCAGCCGTTATCATTTTTGTAATTTGCCGATTTCCCATACCAACTGCTCGCATTGCTCCGTATTGTTTTATTCTTGCGGACACACTCATGGAAATACTGTTCATAATGTTTAATATCGTGATGAATGAAATAATTGCAAGAAAACCGTATGCTGCAAGCCGGAATACCCAATAGGAACCATTGACATCACTGTTTTCTGCCCGGTTGTCTGCGAACACATAATCACTTGATAAGTTGCGGATTTTGCTTACTTCTGTTTCGGATATATTTTTTTCCAATACGACACTTACTAAGGCATAGTCCTGTTCTCCTGTAAGCTGTGTATAGGTTTCTTCTGAACAGACCATTGTTGCAGCACCGCTGACACTACCTACTCCCTCGGAAGCGATACACGCAATTTCAATTTCTGTATCTCCGATTTTTATTTTGTCGCCAACATTTAACCGATTATCTTGATTATAAATCGCCAGTGCATAGCCAGAATTACCATAGACTTTTGATAAATCTCCACTCATAACTGACTTCTTAAAGCTGTCAAGCATGGACTCGTCATAGGAAAACAAATCAACTGTTCCTGCATTGCCGTTAATTTCAACAGGATATGCTACATGAAGTTTTGTACCGAAAACGGATTTTACTCCGGGGATTTCTGAAATATCTTCCGCAAGATTTCTGTCTACGGAATTTGTTTCATCTTCGCTACTTATGACTATATCCGGTGTAAAATCGCTTACAGACGGAAGTAGCTTATGCACAAGGTCAAGGCAGGCGGCAAACGATAGAAAAAGAGCAATCGTAAGCGCAAATGAGCCTGTAATAAGGAATAAATTTTTCTTTGCCTCGGTTGCGTGATGAATACCTAAAGAAGTTTCTATCTTGAAAACGCCTGACTTTGCTGCACAACCTCCATGCTTTGATGTTCCTGTGTTTCCCGATACTGCGGCTACCGGCGAGACCTTTGCTGCCTGTTTTGCAGGGGAATGAGCTGCGATAAATACTGTAACAATACCAACGACAGCTCCGCAAAGAATACCCGTCACACTTACGGAAAAAAGCGGCATATCTGCCCATTCTCCCTTTACGAGAAATCTTAATATCGCACATAATATCCAACAGGTTATTGTTCCCAGTATACAACCAATCGGAATTGCCGTTTTACACCAATTCAATGCTTCAAGCCTTACAAAATGTATGATTTGTTTTTTACTTGCACCGATACACCTCATCATACCAAAAAATTTCGTCCGTTGTGCCACAGTACTATTCATGCAGCTTGAAATCATAAACACACCCGAAATTAGTATAATGACAAAGCAGATTGCCGCTAATGGGTATAGCTGATTTATACTGTCGTTACTGCTGGCTCCCAACATACTTAAAACAGCCATATTTTCTTTTACATTTTCGTCAGTTAAATTGTATTTCAGCTTGAAATCAGCAATCGTTTTTTTCAATCTGTTTTCATTTTGAAAACGAATGTAGAATTGAGAAGCAGATGTTTCTCCGTTCAAACTGCGGATATGATTAAAAGTATCCCGGTTCACATATACGCAAATTCCGTTTACCATACTGTTAAATTCAGAATCATCTTGATAAAATCCAGTAATGGTATATCCCAAATCCCCTGCATGAGTATTTAAGGTAATGCTGTCCCCAACTTTAACTCCGAAAAGTTCTTTTGCATCAGCACTCAGTACCACTTCTTTTTCATTCTGCGGATAATTGCCCTCGGTTGGATAATTCATAATATTGGTTGAGTATGCTTCTTCGATACCATAAATAACAGCATTTTTGCCGCCTATATAATAATCTTGTTCTGCGTTTGCGTTTATACTGTCGTACCAAGAAGAAAATGCTACATCATTGTCTTTTCTGATTTGCTCCGCTTCATTATCCTGTATATTTTGCAGAGCTATATGCCAGTCTCCGTGATTGTGGCGCATAGCTGTGGTTTCCGCTTTTGTCCACATTTCTACCATAGAAAAAATAGAGGTTACGAGAAATACCGCAAGGATAATGCAAATGCGTGTCATACGACTTTGACGCTTATGTACCTTTGCAGAAATAGGCACAAGGCTTAAATAGCTTTTCATTCGCGGCACCTCCCCAAATCGGTCAGCACACCGTCTGATACCTGCAATATCCGATCTGCGCTCTGTGCAATACTCCTGTTATGAGTAATCATAATAATGGTCTGCTCATATTTCCTTGACGCTTCTTTCAACAAGGCTATGACTTCGCTACTGTTCTGTGTGTCAAGATTGCCCGTTGGCTCGTCTGCAAGGATTAACGACGGGCGTGTGATAAGGGCGCGTCCGATTGCCACACGCTGTTGCTGACCGCCGGATAACTGGCTCGGTAAATGATTGCGCCGTTCTTTCAGATTAAGAACCGTAAGCAGTTCTTCCAAGTATTTTCTGTCCGGTTTCTGATAATCAAGCAGCACCGGAAAAATGATATTTTGCTCAACGGTCAGTTCGGGAATAAGATTAAACGCCTGAAAAATAAACCCGATATTTCTACGGCGAAAGACTGTAAGCCTGTTGTCATTCATGGAAAAAATTTCTTTGCCGCCAATTACGACTTTACCGGACGTAGGCGTATCAAGTGCGCCTATCATGTTAAGCAGCGTACTTTTTCCAGAGCCGGATTCTCCGACGATAGCCACATACTCGCCCTTTGGAACGGAAAAACTGACCTTTTTCAAAGCGTGTACGGCGGTTTCGCCGCTTCCGTAAGTTTTACAAATATTGTTGACTTCCAATAAGTTCATGTGTAAACACCTCTTTCTGTTTTGATAGCCCCAATATAACAGAGAAACCCTACATCAATATTACAATCAGCCTACAATTTTGTAGGGTTAAGAAAATTTATTGTGAAAGAGGTTCCCATTCCCACTGTGCTATCAACTTCAATCGTTCCGTTATGGGCTTCTACAATCGCTTTTGTGAGTGACAAGCCAAGCCCTATACCCTGTGTGTCTTTAGAAAAACGGCTACGATAAAACCGCTTAAAAATATGGTATAAGTCATCCGGGTGTATGCCGCTTCCGTTATCTTTTACGCTTATCTGAACAATAGAAGTGAACGCCCGCCACTCAATACGGATAAGTCCGCCTTTTTCTGTGTGGTCAAGAGCGTTCTTTACAAGGTTGCTGATAGCTTCGATAATCCAGTTTCGGTCACATAAAAGTTTAATTTCTTCATTGCCGGATAAACAGATTTCTTTTCCCTCCTGTTCGGCACGAAACAGGAAATGCTTTTTTATGTTCTTTGCAAGCTCAGATACATTTTCTAAAGATTTTTCCAATATAATCGTACCCGCATCCAGCTTTGTGATTTTCAAAAGACTTTGTACCAGTGTTTCTATACGGTCAAGCTCCTGCTCGGAAAGCTGGCTAAATTCTTGTATGGTCGGCAGTTCCTTTGCTTCGCCCTGTATAATACCATTGTAAATATTGAGAGCAGCAAGCGGTGTCTTTAGCTGATGTGAAATATCCGATATGGTATTTCGCAAAAATTTCTTTGCGCTCTTTTCGTTTTCAGCATGGGCGTTCAAGATTGCAACTAAAGAATTAACTTCATGGAACAGTCTGTATAGCTCGCCTTCATCGTTACATTCAATGGTAACTTCTTTGTTCCCGGAAATATATTCTGTAATCTGCGATATAGCATTTTCCATTATTTTATGTTGTTCCTTAAAATATCCGTAGCAGAATAACAGGATTGCAGCTCCCATACATACGCTGCAAAATATGATGTAATACACCGTATTTCTAACATCAAGGTTCACTAACACGGTTGAAATCAGTACAAAAACCAAGATACAGGACAAGATACTGCAAAAAAGAAATTTAATTTTTCGGTTTGCCAATATTTTCATCATACACCTCAATCTACTGTATTCCATTTATAGCCCATGCCGCGAACCGTAACAATACGCTTCGGTTCTCCCGGATTGTCCTCAATTTTTGTACGGAGCCTGCGGATATATACGGTAAGGGAATTATTATCTATATAATTTTCATTACAATCCCATAGTTTCCCCAAAATCTGTTCTGCGGAAAGTACCTGGTCGGGATTTTCCATAAAGAAACATAACAATTTATACTCGCTTGCTGTCAGTTCAAGTAACTTTCCCTGTTTATAGACCTCGCCTTTCAAAAGCCTTATGCTTATATCGTTGGAGGTCAATTCTGTAACTTCGGTATTAAAATTTTCACTCCTGCGGAGCAGTGCATTAAGCCTTGACAGGAATATTGCTAATTTGAAAGGTTTTGTAATATAATCGTCACCGCCTATATCAAGCCCCATAATAATATCTGTTTCTTCATCTGCGGCAGTAAGAAACATGATAGGTACTTTTGAGGTACTGCGTATCTTTTTGCAGAAATCAAAGCCAGAACCATCGGGAAGCGATACATCTAAAATTGCCAAATCATATTTACCATTTTCCCATAAAGTATCAGCTTCCAGTGTGGTACGGGCAACATCTATTTCATATCCTTGTTTTTTTACGGCAAAGGAAAGACCGCTGATTAAGCTCATATCATCTTCTAATAGAAATAACTGTTTCATTTTTTATCTCGTTCCTTTCCTTGCTTTGTTCTACCGTCAATCGGCTTTTCAGCGTTCGTAGGTATCAGCCACATATACCCCAGTTTTGAAACGCCCGGTATGCGGTTTTGGCTACAAAGTATCTGTACCCGCCTTTCAGATATACCCCACTTTTCGGCTGCTTCGGGGCAAGACATATATTCCATGATTTACCAGTCCTTTCCTCATACATAATCAGTATAATTATAATCGGACAGACGAATAATAGCAAGTGCTTAACTATGAATTATTTAAGCTACTGCTATGAATTATGTAGACATATCCAAGAGAAAAGAGGAACAGTACAATGTAACTGGGTGAATAATTATGGCAAAAAGACCAGTAGAAAAATATGACTTCAAGGCTTTTGGAGAAGCGATAAAAGCAGCGCGGACAGAGAGAAAAGAGAGCCGCAAGAAAGTAAGCGACGAAATGTTTATTTCTCCTCGCTACCTTGCGAATATTGAGAACAAAGGGCAACACCCAAGTCTGCAAATCTTTTTTGAGCTTATGCTCCGTTATGATATATCCGTAGACCAGTTTCTTTTAGAGAAGCCGGACACAAAAAACACGCAACGTCGGCAGCTCGATACATTGCTTGATACTATGAGCGATAAGGGAATACGGATTGTAACCGCAACGGCGAAAGAAATTAAGGAAGTCGAAAAAGAGGACAAATGAGAACGTCCGTTAAAATTGAATATGGATTTTAGGAAGCGTTGTAATCTTTTTAAGATTACAACGTTTTTCTTTTGTATAAGTTCGGCAAAATGGCTTTTTCTCCGTAGAGGGAAATAAGGGTATAAAAGATAAAAAACTTTCTTAGCAAGCATAGGAAGCGGGTACCCACTTCCGTATTTTGCCCGCCCTGCTCTGCGGCAACGTCGGCAAAATTGCTTGTTGGGAAGTGTCCCAAACCCTCGGAATGGAAAGGAGCGTCAAAGCATGGACGGACGAAAAAGGACGGTGCAAATCAAATTCAGAGTAACGGAAGCAGAACGGGATTTAATTCTTGAAAAAATGAAGCTGATACCCACCCGGAATATGGCGGCGTATCTTCGCAAGATTGCCATTGACGGGTATATCGTGCAAGTAGACCATACCGACATAAAAGCAATGACAGCGGAGATACAGAAAATCGGTGTCAACGTCAATCAGATTGCAAAGCGTGTGAACAGTACGGGCAGCGTCTACCAAGAGGACATAGAGGAAATAAAGGGGGTGCTTGCGGAAATATGGCGGTTACAAAGATTAAGCCTATTAAGGGAACGCTAAACAAAGCCCTTGACTATATCCAAAACCCGGAGAAAACGGACGGGAAAATGCTTGTGTCCTCCTTTGGCTGCTCCTATGAAACGGCAGACATTGAGTTTGCCTTTACCCTGTCGCAGGCGTTGGATAAGGGCAGCAATTTAGCCCACCACTTGATACAAGCCTTTGAGCCGGGAGAGGTAGACTATCAGACCGCCCATGAAATAGGGCGGCAGCTTGCCGACGCAGTAACCAAAGGTCAGCACGAATATGTTTTGACTACTCACATTGACAAGGGGCATATCCATAACCACATTATTTTCTGCGCGGTCAATTTCGTAGACCACCACAAGTACAATTCCAACAAGCGCAGCTATTACGGTATACGGAACATGAGCGATAAGCTGTGCCGGGAACATGGCTTATCAGTTGTCCTTCCGAACCGGGGCAGCAAGGGAAAAAGCTATGCAGAGTACCAGGCAGAGAAAACAGGTACCAGTTGGAAAGGCAAGCTGAAAATTGCCGTGGACGCGCTCATTCCCCAAGTATCAAGTTTTGAAGAATTGCTATCCAAATTGCAGGCGGCGGGCTATGAGATAAAGCAGGGAAAATATATATCCTGCCGCGCTCCCGGACAGGAACGGTTTACCCGCTTAAAAACCCTCGGCGCAGATTATACAGAGGAAGCTATCAGAGAACGGATAAGCGGCAAACGCGCCCGCGCTGCGAAAGCTCCCCGCGCAGATCGCGGCGGCGTTAGTCTGCTCATTGATATTCAGAACAGTATCAAGGTGCAGGAAAGCCGGGGCTATGAGCAATGGGCAAAAATCCATAATCTGAAACAGGCAGCGAAAACCATGAATTTCTTGACAGAACATAAGATTGAACAGTACGCAGAATTGACCGCGAAAATCACGGAAGTTGCCAAAGCAAGCGAACAGGCAGCGGACAGCTTGAAAGAGGTTGAAAAGCGGCTTACCGATATGACGCTGCTTATCAAGAATATCAATACCTATCAAAAGACCAAGCCCGCCTATGCTGCCTACCGCAAGGCAAAAGATAAGGAGAAATACCGGACAGCCCATGAGAGCGATATTATTCTCTATGAAGCAGCGGCAAAGGCAATTAAGGCGGCGGGGATAACCAAGCTACCAAGCCTTGCCGCCCTGCAAGCAGAGTACGCAGCACTTCAAGAGCAGAAAGAAGCCCTGTATGCCGACTATGGGAAGCTGAAAAAGCAGGTCAAGGAATACGACGTTATCAAGAAGAATATCGACAGTATTTTGAAAGTGGAACGTCAGCCTGAACGGGAAAAAGAAGCAGAGCGCGGATAAATGAGCGCAAAAAAAGAACGGACGCGGCAGCCGATATGTTGGCCACCGCGCCCGTTTTCTCATAGGTGCAGCTTTTGAAATGTTACGCAGTAGAACCGCGATTTTAGGGGTAAAGGTATCAATCCTTTACCTCTTTGTTTTTGTGTCCGAAAAGCCCTGCAATCAAAGGCTTTTTTCGCCCCTACTGCGTAACAAGAGTACGCTTTTTTCTCATGCGCTCGGCTGCCTGTCTGCGGGTAATCCGCTTCCGACAGTCCGGGCAGTATTTGACGCTGTTAGAGGTGGACGCAAAGAACGTGCCACACACGGTACATTTCTTTCTGTCCTCGGTCTGATAGAGTTCCGCATAGAGCAGCTTATCAAGAGGAAGTACGGCAATCCGAAACCACTTACAGAGCAGGGAATAGGAAATGAGCTGCGGGCATACGCAAGTGTCCCCGTCGTCCAGTAAAATACAGTTGCCATTCTCGCAGTTGCAGCACTCCTTTTTCACAAGGGTGTTTACCTTGCGGCTTTGTCGCGACGATAGCCGCTTAATCCCGGTCATACTTCATCAGCAGGATAAACGGCAAGCTCCCTGTACTCGGCTTCGGTCAGCGCGCCTACTTTGAAAAGGGTGCGCTTTGCAAGCTCCCGTAATCCCGCGTCCATGTAAGGCAGCGCAGCGGTCATGTTCTCTATAAGCTGCGCCTTGCTTCCCTCATGGTAAATGCTCAAAAGGTTTGTTTCCTCAACAGTAAATCTATTCATGCTCATACCTCCAAATCGTGATTTTTTCTTTTTGCCGCTGCCTTTTTCGGGGCGGCTGTTTTCTTGTCTGCGGTAAGCTGCGCCCGGACAGAGGGGCGCGCTTTTCGGATATTCCGGCTTCTGTCCTCGCTTTTATCTAAAAATGCAAAAGTGCCATGTCTGCCCTCAATCTTAGAAAAAGAAAGTGTTTTGTATGGCAGCATAGCAAACAGACGGTCGGTGTCCTTTGTAGAAGCTAACTGCATAAAGTAAGGCGAAAGCTCCACCATGAAATGTGTTTTGTTGGGGCTGTTAGGGCTGTCCTGCCGCTTCATTTCCGCTAAAATGCGCTGTGCTTCGGCTTCAATCCGGCTGTCATGCAATACGGTAATATGCGCCTTGAAATCCCCCGGCTTTAAGCGGTCATAGCTGCGCTTTTCCTCCCGCATGAGAAAATGCAATGCTTCCGGGTCATTAGGCTGCGCTTCAAAGCGTTCAAACTTCCCAAGCTGCGGGTCGGGATTGCCGTCAAGATACTGTCCGGCGGGCTGCACCCGTTCTCCGTGCTCATAGAGCAGCGTGTAATTATCTACGGGTAATGCCTGTTCCTTAACGTGCCGGAAATGCTGCGGATAGTCAAGCTCATAGAGATTGCCTTTGATTTTTCCGTTTACAATCCCGGTCAGCTCCACCGCATAGGCAAGGACTTTATCGCGCGTCTGTTCCCCGTAAAACCGCCATGTGTTATGCTGTCTTGTGCCTTTTAGAAAAACGTCGCGCTCCCGGAAGCAGCTCGTCCCGGACGGACGGGAAAACCATAAAAGCCGCCTGTCCTCGGCTGTGGGGCTTGCCGCCGCTTTCTGTAAAATGTTTCTATCAAGGTCAAAATCATTCTGATAAAAAGCGGTATTTTGTTTCATAATCGCTTCAAGGGAAGCGATAACGTCCACATCTTCAAACTTATTCATAGGTCAGCTCCTTTCCAAATCCTGCGATTTTTGCTTCGTGGGTTTCTTCTTTCCCGTCCGTTCCTTATCCGCTTTGAGCTGCGCCCGGATAGAGGGCTTTTCTTTCGCTGCGGCTTTCTTGCCCCTGCCGTTTTCACGGTCGGTCTTAATCGCTTCGGCAAGGTCAGTAAGAGAAATAACCTCGCCCGCCTTTGCTTTCTGCTCCAGAGCGTCCACGGTCGGCGTCTGCG